>Ga0181612_119429_pt1 | contig 27005 bp, 17 predicted proteins | sample HoacroProtozoa21_FD_119630 | JGI IMG/M metagenome (GOLD analysis project Ga0181612, IMG submission 119630) | Hoatzin crop microbial communities from Cojedes, Venezuel. Combined Assembly of Gp0051906, Gp0051904, Gp0051908
CTGAGTGCCCTCGCCCTCAGAATTCCAAAGCACTTGGCAAGTACTGGTAAGTAACCCTTTTTTTTTTTCAGTAAGAAAACTGAAGCACAGGTAAACTGAATGATTCACCAAGGGGTTTCACAGTCTGAGTCTGAAATGTGGCTGAGAATAGAAACAGGGACACTGAGTCCTATTCCAAACCTTGAAAATGAGGCTGTGAAATTCTGTTCTTCTTGAAGCTACCCTCTTTTGGACTTTCCTCTGTGCCCTTTCTTCACATTCACAGGATCAATAGACAATCAGCATTTATTTATGGGGAGAATTTTTGAGCACCATCTTCAAAAAAATGAAGAGGCTAAGAGCACCTTCTTGAAACAGATATTGTAACTCATTGTTATTTGTTACCCAGGACATACCTGACTATTTCTAAAAGCTTGCAAAATAGAATATGGCAACAGGAAAATACCATGTTCCTAGGCTTTGTAAATACAAAGGCAGGCAAAGGCAATAAAATGTGGTAAACAGAAATAGAAGACCAGAAATAAAGGCTTTTGTCCACAGGCAGCAGATGTAACAATACCACGGCACTATTGCAATGGTTGTCGGTGAAAGGAAAAAAAGTTGCGTTCGTTCCAGAATAGATTTTGTTTTGTTTTGCTTTTACTTGCTGACTCTCCATTTCCCTGACAAGGAGTGGCAGGGAAAATTCTGTCCAATGAGGGTACTAATGGAAAAATCTTAACAGATGCCAAGGCTCAGGCAAGAAATACTCCATTATTGCAACTGATATCATGTATGAGGGAAAGGGCAGATCTCTACCAGGAAAATGACTGTGACAGTTTCTTGTGTCTGTGTCCTTATGGTCTCTTGGCAAAGTCTTGGCTTAGTGAAGATCCAGAAAGGCAGCTCAGAGCTGCACTGTAAACTCTCCCTCACCCAATGCTTTTCTATGGGTCTCAAAATTCTAAGCAAAATTTTAAATTAATCCTATTTTTGCTTGAAGGTTTTGGTTTCACAAATGAACTTGTAAATTTTGCAGGGACAGGCCTGTTCAACATTTAAAAATGACTACTTGAATTACCATGATTCTCAAAAGTCTATGCCAGTTGGACTTGGTGCAAATTTTAGCTATGGGAATCTGCTTAAATATTATCCGCAGATTAACCCAGAAAAGGCAGAAAACCCTCTGCTGACCCTTTTATAAGAAATGCCTTGAAAATCTTTACATAGTATATATGACACTTATTTCAGGCAGAACTCTATTTACTCCAGATGGAAGCTGCTTGAATACTGCTAACACCTAAACTTGTCCCTGTATTTGTTGGGCGAAAAGAAGTGGCACTTAATAGGGAAATTCCTTTGCTCTAGTTGAATTCTGAGGGCATAATTTTTGATGATTTGACTACATATTTGTGGACTGTGTTTTGGTACAAAACTCCTTAGCTGGACTGAGTCGGGATAGGTCCACAAAGTCAAACCATGCAGGCTAGTATTGCCCATAGGCTGTCACACACAGTGGGATAAGCCACAGAGCTCTAAAGGATAATATAAACTATTAGGGATGACTGTAGTTAGCATTTTTCTATTTTCATTTGCTGGTAATTCTCCAAAACTCCAAGTCTTTGAAATAAAACTTTCCCAAGGGCTATCTTCTTCAGCCTGACACTTTCTTGGAAAACTGCAGTAAAAAATGGTTTGGCCATCTCAGTGAACATGGCTAGGAAAATTGTCTTGTTTTAGTTGCCTTTGTGGCAAGAGCTGGAACATGGCAGTACAAAATAGTTTTGTCCCTTCCTAAAGTGTCCAGATTTGACAGAATTATAAGCACTTGGGGAAAAAAAAAATCTCAGCTCATACACATTCATCATGTATGAACTTGCTACAGTTTGGATTCTATAGCCTCATTTCCTTTGTTGTCAGCAAAAATCTTTGGAACCCAGAGACAATATGTTTCTTATCCCCTGCATTGCTTGTTTCCTTATGGTATGGTCTTGCAGCAGCTTAAGCTCTTCTTAATGCATGGCTGTCACAGTCTCCCTTTCTCCTCTCCTCTTTGCCCAACACAGCAGGGTGTTTGTGAGTCTGCTTTCCCTCAGTACTTACGGTCACATAACTTGTGGGAACAAAGGAGGGAACTGAAAACTGTCACTGTGGGGGGGGTTGTTTTGTTTTGGCTAGTTCAGCTCCTCATCATCCAGTTTCATGAACAGCAGCGCTGACAAAAAAGGAGACAGAAGTGTGTGGCCAGTAGTTGGGAGGAAAGGGAGAACTGTACCTGACCCAGTTCACATGAGTTTCAACTGTTCTGGAGTCAGCCCTGAAACTGTGACTACTTACTGCTGCTTTTACTCCTGCTGCCATGTGAAAGAGGAGCTGGTGCAGTAGGTGTAGAAGTTTCAGCCCTGTTAAAAAGCCATGTGGGTGTTAATGTGATTCAACTTAATGCAGTTTTGGGGGTTTTGTTTTTAATAACTTGTGCAACTACCTAAAGACATCTACATTGAAAGAGCAGTGAAAGTCTGAAATCAGAATTGCTGGGCAGGGCATATGCTCTTGGACATATGAAGTGACATACAATACTCAGTAACCTGAAAATTCAGTTCTAAAATAGTCAAGTTGGTCTCCCAGAGTGGTGTATTCTCTTCTGATCTTTATCTATGGAACTCAGAGATCTCAGTGTGTTTAGTAACAGCCTGTTACCTCTGAGAAGTGTTGTGAAAACAGCTCAGTAAATATTTATGAAGCACTTGAATTGTAAAAATGACTATTAGAAAAAAGACAATTATTTTCAAAGCAGGAATTGAAATAGCATATGGATAGTAAGGTTCCGGGACCCCACTGAGAAATACAGATAAATCAAAACAGTGAATAGCTGCTCATGAATCCAGTAGTTTTGGATCCATGTGCTGAATGAGGCTAGGATTCTTAAGAGGGGGGTGGACCAAGATGCCTTAGCAGTAAAGGGGCAAAATTAGCGTTGTACATGTAGTTTTGCTTCTGGCATCTCCCATCTTCTAAATGCTATCAAATATTCACCTAGAGATTTCTTTGAGTGCAACGTAAATGTGAGATACAGCAGCAGAGATGTCAAAATCCCTGTGAGCTGATTAAGCAAATAACACGTTTAACAGCACGTTGCACATACAAAATCCATGACTCATCCTAAAAGCATCTTACAACGCCAACTTGGAACATGAAATTCATATGGGGGGAACATAGCTGGAGCCTTTTCAGTTCTTTAAATAATAAAATTTAAACTGGTTCCATCTCAGTTAAATGTGTACAACTGCTCGTTGGATCCATTCCAGCATTCCTCACAGTCACCAATGCATAACACTCACTAACTAATAACATCTGGATAGAGGATAAGAGAAGAATGTCTTGCAAGAGTCTGGGGATGTGTACAGGAGAAGTGAGGCTGCAGAGAGATCAGCTAACTCAGAAAAGATGGTGCATGTGATTCTCATTAATGGTTTTGGGAAACAAGCAGTTTCTATAGTTCAAGATACTTCTACAAACGAAGTAGAGAAAAGATGCTTTCAATTTTGTGGCTGTAGGGCTGCTATCACTCTTGGGCAAGTCTGAGGAAACCAAGTAGTGTGTCTCCTTGCAGAACACTGTTCCACATACAGGGGCCTCGGTCTGTGCTTCTCATATGGGCAGATTTTCAGGGGGCTTGACAGCAATTATGCTAAAGCAAAGAAATATAGATTAGATTGCCAAAGAATGGAAAAGACTTTCTGTATAGATCATTAAATGATAAACCTGAGATGCTCTGGTATTTGTTTAGCTGCCTAAGCACACTGTTTTGTCATTACCAGCATTCAAAACCACTATTAAGTCATTAATTATCTTTAAAGTCATGTTCCTATGAGACAGCATGAGCTGGAAGCCCCCCTAAACAGTTTAGCAGACTAGCTGTTTCCATGCCTGTTCTTGCCAAAGGACTTTGATTCTGTGGTAGGTGATTAGTGAGAATAGACAAACTCTCCCACAGAACAGATGGGGAAGCACGTGGCTGGGCAATTCACACAAGTCCTGAATGTAAAGCATGGTACTTATTTGAAGGGGGCTTTGAACGTCTTGCGAGTCCTAGGTCCATGTCTCTTGCTAGCTAATGAGTTACATTTACTCTAGTAGGAGCAAATTTGAGACCAGTTAGCCATATGGACTAATTCAGTTGTCTCTGAGCAGCTGGGAGCTGCACCCAGTTCTGTTTGTGCCTCATTGTGTGATGCATCCCCCCTGTGAGAGATCAGCTCCTGAGAGATGGTGCCTTTACCCTGCCATGCAGGAGCAGGGTGGAGAAACAGATCAAGCCACAGCCTCTCCTCACAAGCAGCACAGCAAGTTGTCCTCACTGAATTTATTTGAGTCCTGGAGTGGTGAAGAGACAGCAAAGCAACACTGAGCACATGAGTCTATGTCCTTTCCTAGCAGCTTTAGGGACAGTACAGCCCACATTACCACTTGCTGTAGGCTAGGTAATAAAACAGTAATTCCATATTTATCATGCAACGTGTTCACAAAAAAATAGTTAGCAGTACTAAAGCCCTACAGGACCAGCACAGTGGTGCTCCGGGTGAATGCAAGTGATAGACCTAAACCCTGCTTCACTGCAAATACCCTTGCAATAAAAAGTTCCTCTATGCATACAATGCCCTTTAACAATATTTGCTTTAAAAGCAGCATCAAGCAACTTAAAATATTAACAAGTTCAAAATGAAAGCTTCATTACTCATTATCCAGGGGACTACTGTGAAACTGTAGGGTGAAAACAACCTTGAAACCATGCAGACCTTAAGATTGTTTATAGATACAGTTTTCCTTTGTTCTTTCAGTAGGCCGTTGAACTCCGTAACTTTCAGCTTCCTCAGCAGTGCAATACAGTAATGATTTGAAACAGCTAACTGTACTGAATTTTATAAGGGAGTTTCCCTTATAAAATATTTTCAGTTCCACAGTAATTAGTGCAATAATAATTGGCAGGTATTTGGGCTGTTTCTTTCTAAAGAACTCCAGAAACTACTTAATGTAGTGACATGCAGCAGTCTCTGAATATGGACTAGTCGATAACTCAAAAGTACTCTGGAGCGTAACCAAAACCAGACGGCTTCCTGTTTTCGATTCATTTCTGGGTCAGATTGGGATGGGAAAGTTTGCTGTGTCAATCTGAATCAAATTCACCCCTGAAATACAAGCAGTTGGATTGGACCGTTTCCTTATCTTGTATCTGCCGCCTCCTTTCTGAAATGTCATACTGATGGAGCCAAGACTAAGCTAGTGAACTGCCCTGAGTAATTTGCTGGATCAAGGAGCATCTGCAGTTGGGCTTTCTGTGAATGTGTCCTCTTTCGCTTAAACTGTCCAGTGCTCTCTTTCCTGGATCACCTGGAGCTGTCTGAATTTGTAAGCTGTGATCCAGACATCAGTCATAACTGATTTCAATGTTTTCTGCTGACTGCTTTCAGCCAGGGTTGTCACACCAGTCTCAACCATCCCCTTCAAACTAGAAGGCTTTCTAATTCACGAACAGGTCAAACCACTTGGTATTGCTGACTATGCTGTTCTAAGCAAAAGTTCTCGTGTTTCCTAAAGTTATTTCCTCTACTTCCACTCCTTTTAATAACATATCCAGTATTTGTAAAACTTGGGAATTAGCTTTGTAGAGCAATCCAATGGACTGAACTCAGATTTAGATACAGTAACTGGACATTGGCAGCATATCTAGGGTATTCAGTAGTGCCTGGTAAGTGTGTGGAGAAGAGTATGAAACTATGTCTTGGTTTTCTTTAATTGAATCAGGATTTTTGTGACCAAATCTTAATTTTTCTTATGCTGATTTTTCAAGGTATAAATAGGATATAGTTGGATGATGCTCCAGGTGAAAATATTATTCAGTGTGATAGGTATGATCACAGCCTGCATCTTGTCAAGATCTTGGTAGATGAGAATTTAAGGCTAAATAGAATCTTCAGGATGCATTAGTACAGAAAAGAGTGAATTTGCTGATGCTTGTAACCACTTTACTCAGGGATTTTTGGGAAAAACACAAAACAGCCTGCTTGAAAATTTATCAAACAGTTGATGAAGGTTGGTATTCTGGTTTTGCTAGCCGTAGAAATCACCCTCCCTCCAGAGTAGAAAGGTATGAAGAACTTTGACAGTAAGGACAAGTAGCTTATATTTGCTACATCATGCTTTTTATTTTTTCCCCTTGTATTAAAGATGTCAGTACACCATTTTTTGGGTGAAAAAACAATACCTTTGAGAGAACAATTACTACTTTGTGGAAAGCTTTCTTTGGGATGGGAAAAAGGCATCTGTTGAAAGTAGTGCCCAAAATCAAAACAAAGCCCCTACTGTATATTCTGAGAGAGTGATGGAAGAACCAAATAGAGTCGACAGTTGCATTTCAGCTCAGTCCTGGGAACCATAAGAATCTTCTACCAGTCAATTACAGCTGCTGGTGGCTGCCACACTTTGCTGTTCACTTGAAGAAACTTTCTAATACGGAGTCATTGTGAGGAAGTAATAGGCATGAAATAGACTTTGCCAAGTGCCCATGTCATTCAGCATGGGATAAAACCTGGAAGATTTAGGAAAGAGTTGGAAGAAACTGCTTTAATTGGTTCTCTTCCCAGTTGCATGATAAGGCAGTTAAAAAGGCACAGGGCAGAAATGTCAGATTCTGTTATTGTCTATGAAACTGAGTTGTCTTTTTAGACATACATAATTGCATTAAATATATATATTTGCATATAATTTGGAGTGTTTCTATGCTTCCCTTCCCTTTTCTTTAAAACTACATTACAAGAAGAATTTAATGACAAGGGCATTTGAAAATTTGTTAATGTGTTTCTTTTAAAAAAAGTGTTCAGTCCTCTCCTGTGTGGATCTTTTAATACTGTCCTCCCATTCCAGCATGTCTGCATCTTTTTTATTGCATCCCTCAGCTTTTCCCAGAGAAGAAAGTTGACCAAGACCCTCAACACCTCGAAACATTAAACTTGGTGAAACCACTTAAACAGAATGTTACCAGACGCATTTAAAAATACCAGCTTGTATTTTTTGAATAGTTCTTGTCCAATTAGAAAGTTTTCCCAGAATAAAACTGAAAAGGATTTAATCTCAGAATTGCAACAATTTTGCTCTTTGTTGCCTGACCCAGATTCTTTCATCATTGCATCTGGTATTCACATTTGTCTTTACCATGACATGCATGGTTGCCTGTATCAATTCAGCAACTAAGAAGGAGAGCACTGTTTGCCTTGTACTTATAAAACATGCACTGTGACCCCATTATCGATTTAAAACAAAGATACAAACTGCAACAGAGATATTATTTTCTACTCAAGCCAAATGTATGATTCCTCTTCTCATAGACCATTCTAGGCCTTTTCTTTGGACAGCAGTCTCAGGATAGTGGTTACGTTGTCAAGGATGATTTTCTAGTGCATTAGACAACTCGCTGGCAGCTGTGGTTTACAGAGCCTGCAAGGCCCAAGAAACCTGACACAACAGAGCATATTCTGAAATAATTTCCTCGGATCCACTGTCATTACATACATGGTCACAGTGACTTGCTGAACACCTGTATGACTGCTCTTTTGAGACTTGTTCATGTGATGAAATCTTAGAGGGAACAATCCTTTATATTCCGACATTAGCAAACAATTACCAGAACCAAAATTTCCTTTCTTTGGGAACCCACACAAGTAACAACAGGAGTGAAAACTGCCCAGCTGCCGGCTAACATTTACCTGCGCTACCCTAAAGACAGTGGCCAGGGAGGAAGCCAAACCAAAGCAGTCATTACAGCAGGGAGCTGTAGGTGCCCGTTCGAGACACAGCGGAGCACCAGACAACACAGTCCATCCGCTGTGGCAGCTGGTCCTTCACCCCACCAGCCACCATTCAGTTCTGCAGGCTAGGCCGCAGTCACCACTGATGTGGCAGGATCTTTGCTCATTGCTTTTATTAGGAAGTTAGGATTTCAACTTTTAGCATACATTTTCTGATGTTACTTTCTTTTTGACTCCTTCAGCTACCAACAGGAGGCCCACAGAAATTTCCTGCCCTCCGAAGACCATTTCTGAAGCAGAGTTATCAAAAAAGAAAAGCGTTAAGAAGACTAAAGGTGGAATTAAGGTAGGAGTATCTGTGTTTTGTGGACATCCCATATTGTGAGGGAACTCCAAACAACATAAACATATGTTTACATATTTATACTTGGAATTAAAAAATTGAACATTTACAAGTTAATTCTCTGCCTTTTCTTCTTCCACTTCACATTGCAATTTGAAAGTTACTCAGATGACAGTGTTAAAAAAGATTTATGCTCATGTACATGGAAAAACAAGTTACACTAAACTAGAAATCACTTTCAAAAGATGAAATGGGAAACGTGGAGGGAATTTCCAACAATAATACATTAAAGTGCCTCCATAGTGCCCATCCTTCCTTATGGCATATGAGCTATTTTGTTTCTGAAACTGGAATCTTATTCTGGCTCCTCTGAAGTTAAGATGTGTTATGTTCAGGGTTTTACAAAGTTATATATTCTTCTTCATTTAAATATTTTCTAAGGGTAGTTTCTACACAAAGGAGGAAAGACTAGACATTTAATACTTAAAAATACACCAATCAGCCAACAACAAAAAAAAACAAACAGAGAAAAATTCCACTGTTACCTGTTGCTGTGTGGACAAGTAAGGTTCAGGGAAATGTGTTTTGCTTTTGTGTCTCTGTGATGAGATTTGTGGCATTATTGTTTCTCAGCAAGATTCTGTTTAGGGCTCTTTGGACATCCTTACCCTTTCCTCCCTATTCCCAAACCCTGCAGCATTTAAGAGCCCTGCCTTTACAGCAGAGTCTTTTGTCTGAGCTGTAGAGACCAACTGGGATAACAAGCTATCAAGACAGCCATTTGCCCCTCCTTGCGTACTTTAAGACTGGAAAGAGAAGGATCTAGAAACTTCATTCATCTGCAGTTCTTTTAACTAAGATGAAGTGCAACTGCATCCTGAAACTTTTCATTTGCTCAGGCTAGCTGAAATAGCCACTTTCAGAGACCAGACTTTTTTTTCTTTCTTCCCTGTCAAATTCAAGTAATACCTCATTTGTCTTATTTAAAATGTTTGGGTTTCAACCATGTAAACACACCTGTCAAGAGACGGGAGTACCACCACTGGAGCTGTATTCTGAATGGTCTGTGCACAAATGTTTTGTAACTTTGCTAACATCCCTTTTAGTTACAAGTTTACAAGAAGTAAGACAAAAATCAATACACTGTGCCATTCACTCACAACTTTTTAAATACTAACATCTCCTTGCCATAATTTTCTTGCATCTTCCCTGCATTAAGATTCAGATTATTAGCTCTTTAGGGCCACATATCTTTAGAATGGTAAAAAATGCAATTTAAGGTATGTTTTGAGAAAGAAAAAAAATAAGAGAGGGCCCCAGCTGTTTTGAGGGAAATAACACAACTAATATTCAGCAAAGAACAGCAAAAGAAGTTGGGCAGTATGGGAAAGAGGTATTCTCATCAGTAACGGAGGTAATCAGTTGCATTCCTCCCACACAGGTATATGCAGCAACATGGTACAGACTTTATAAAAACACGTATTCATTGGTTTTTAAATCTACTTTCCAAGACTACAGTGGAAATTATGCCCCCTCTCCAGGAGGGAACTCCTGTTGTTGCTATGAAATTTGTTCTGGTAATAGTTCCGGTGAGGATAGTTTATTAATGGATTCCATCATCATCACCAGCCAGCCAGATAATTTAGCTATACAGAATGTAAGACAGGCCACTGCTTTTTTCTCCAGCACCAGCCATTAAAAATGAAAGTGCTCAGGAATTAAAGACTCTACTGGAGTTTAGATATTGGCTTGGATTAACTGCAAACTCAGCAGCTGAGTTGTTTTACTGAATTTGAAGAGATTGCCTTTGAGCAAGCCCAAAGCTGCAGGCAAAAGGAGGAAAAGGCCTGCTTAAAACTTGCCTGGACCACACTTGAAATGATCCAACTCTACCAGACTGGACAAGGAAGTAGGTTAACGTTTATCAAAATATTACATAAAAAAGCCCCAGTCCATTTCAGCCTGGGGACAGCCCTTGCACACGTATACTGTGCTCAGTATCTGAGGGCATGCGCTGCCTTCCATACCACAGCTACTAGTACAAAGACAGTTCTCGGAGGCAAAAGACTGACTCCCTAGACTTCTCCATATGGCACTGTGCAAAGAACTCTGAAAATGTGAGGTCTTTGGGTTGGCTTCAGGCAGGAAACAGAAAAAAAAAAAAAAAAGAGAAAAAAATTCAGAGTCTAAGGAACAGACTGTTATGACTGTAATTATCTACATAAGGAGGTTTCACCTTTATGATGGAATAACATAAAGACTGCCTGGAGTCACGAATGCCTCCCATACCAATAAAGAGCAAGGAAGTAGCAAAATAGAGAGAGGAGGTGTTCTTGATCTACAACCTGCACATCTAGAATTCAATTATTTTAATTTGTCCAGTGATTTCTAGACTAGGTAAGATCTGGTTTTTATTCTTTTAAAGCGTAAAGTTCTCTAAATAAAAGCATCAGCAATTAAGTATTTTCACCTTTAATGTGTCCTTTTTATCCAGATTGAAGTGATGCATGAAGCTAGTCAAGGAGGATCTAGCAGAGTCCTGGTGATGAGTGAAAGTGATGAGAACTTGTCAACAAGGAAGAGGTAAGGCTGCACACATGAGCCAGTATCATATTTTTGTTCTTAGAATGCAAATAACTGCATTTATAGTACAGACTCTTTGACTTCTTTGAAGCTTACTAAGATTAATAAATAATCAACTCACCAAAATGCTTATAGCTATGCATTTATACACAGTCTATCAGCAGTAAAAGCAAGATTTATCTTTTGTTTTGGATGGCAGACTTGGGGTATTTTTTGCAATTATTGTCTTAGAAGCGTTAATTACATGTCATGCTAAACTAAGTGATTAGAATAAGCCTTGCACATATTTACATAAAAGCAGTATTAAAGATCACCTTGTTGTGTTCAGGATATTCATATTTGACTATGTGACTCTGAGAAGATTCTGGTTTTTTTTTTTTATAATGCAAGCAATAATCTTTTCTTCCTTTCTGCAAAGTCTTGGGAAGGAAATTATTAATGATGTATTCTGAAACTCTAAATACTTAAGTCAGTTAGATTAACAAAACATACCAAGCAAACCCAGTTTAATTTAGTTGAACTGCACTGTTTCTAGGCCAAAGGAAGCAATTAAAACAAAAAACCCCCAGCAAAACCCACCTGGCAACAAACCAAACCCCACAATCCTCACTGACTTCATTCCTTTGTTCTCTTCTTCAGTATGATTTCAGTAACTTATACTTACGTTATGCCTCTCACACAGGTATACACTGAAGTTACTTGAGGCAAAAGACTACATTTTTGAAAACACTAGACTGATACATTAGGCTAGCAAACTGGAGACACGTACAAAAATGCAACTTCTTACTATCTGAATTTAATTACACCCTCTGAAAATACTACGACTGGTCTCCAAACCATCAGCTAATTTTCAAAAGGTGCAAAATGTGATCTGAAAAAGAACTTATTTAGATAGGTACACATCTCTCAAGGAATCATTGCCTTAAAGAGAACATACAAATTAGGAAGTTAATATTAACAACAGATTAAGCTTCTAATATTTGGCAGTTTTAAACAACTTCAGACCTAGAAGCTTGGTAAACCAGTTTTTGATCTGTATTCTTTCTTGGGAATGCCAATTTTGCCTTTTGTTCCACAAAAGGTTTGGTTCAAGGTAGAACAGAGAGGAAGGGGGGGAAGCAGTTTGAAGTCCTCTCATAAGAGGAGACTCAAAACAGCATTTGAAAAGGATCAGAGCTGAGCCTGTCAGTTACAAAGAAAGCAACAAGAGATATTTACCACCTTTGTTGTGTTGTTTTGTTTTGTTTTTTTTTTAAAAGAAATAAGTCTGTTTATTCAAAACAAGTTTTACAAAACAATTGTCTTTTTGTGGTACAGAGCAAAGTTTAAGAATAAATACTGAATACTTTGTATAAAAACTAGTAATAAGAAAGGGAAACTGATGCAAACCAACCAAACAGGTAAAAACAATTTTAGCATTAAATATGCTGTGCAACAATGTCAAACTCTTAATGAGGAGTGACCATTCAGGCTGATACAGTTTTATTTGTAGAAGTAAAACCTGACAGCCCTGCATTGGAGCACCAAGACTACTGTTAAAAAAAGGTTCCAGATGAAGGTGTACAAATCTTAAGTCAGTGTTTAGAACCAGAAAATCAGAAGTTTTCTAGCTTCTCCATTTTTTGAAAGGAGTGCCTTCATGCTTTCCTTTTGATTCAACAAGCAACTTCTTTTCACTGCAGCAGAAGAAAATGCATACTACAAACATCTAGGCCTTTTTAAGATCAAGAAACAATCCAAACAAAACTCAAACCAGCTGTAAAACAAAGTATTTAAATGGTCAAAAGTGACTTTCAGATAATGGCAAACTACATTTTAAACGGTGTTTTAGATGTTAGCTAGGTCATTGCCGTACAGAAGTTTAAGCTACTTAAATCTTACTTTACCCTTTGCTTGTATGAGTGAAAACAATAAATCCCAACACATAGTTATGCCGGAAAAATTGTAGTCTTAATACATTTTGGTTGCATACTGCGTATGAAGACCCTCTTTCCCTACAGTGAACAGGGTGGCTTTTTCTAGTAGTGCCATTTTTCTGTGCAGCTTGTTGATTTAAATGGCTCACAACAGGTCAGAGATCTGATGAAGTAGCTTTCCTTCAGAATGGAATACTACTTTCTCTACAAGTGCATTTATTTCTCTATAAGCCAACAGATTATATAGATCTAGGGTTGTCTTGTGTTTTGTTTTTTTCTTTTAAAACACACACATCCTCAGTACTGTAATCAATCTGTTTAGGCAAGAACATGAACTGGATTTGTTCTTTCTAAAGTATAGCATTACATTATTCAATCATTCTGACACTGATAAATGATTTATTTGTGGGCTCTTTATATACCCAACATTTGGGTCCCATTAGGATTCTTCTTCCTTCTGGAAAACCAATTACAGAAAGTTACATATTTCACTTACTTCCAGTAGCTACCTACCATCCATCTGAAATGGTGGCTTAGAGAACAGACAGCAAGTTCACTCCTGGATTCTGTCTATGCTAACATATAACATTAGCCATTCAAACCATTAAAGTACAGCTCCAAGAGCAGTAGCAATTGTTTAAACAGAAGTTTACTACTTGTACCTTAAAACTGCCAAGTCCTGTATAGCTGTTCTGCAGCAAGGTCAGAAAACACAGATGAGGTACCTCCCTACTCCACACAGCAAGAAACTTCAGGCAGAAGAAAAAGGCCAGTCTTAGACAGAAAGCAAGCAGCATTGCTCCTGTAATTAGCACATTTCCAAGAGATGCCTGATGATTTGTAAGCTTTCGCATTGTTACTGCTCTGCTGATAAACTTGACTCATTCAAGCTTTCAGAAGTAATTTTCTGACACTATCCACACTAGAACTTGTTCCAGCATCAAATCAGTTCACAAGCATTATCTGACTGTACCTTGTGTGGGCTGAGTGTCCACCCAGGAAGAGCTACCACAGGTTTGGCAACTAGCAACTAAAATATCTGTCCTGAAAGTCTGTGAAAACACTGTTAGTGAGCTATACCAGAAAAGACCACAGACATCCTAGGACTTTGGTTCTCTGCAATATTTGTATGGCACCACAGTACAAGTCATAATGGCTGGAGTTTGAGCATCACTTGGTTCTATCCTGATTTACAAAGCACAGGTGTTTTGCTCCTCCTGCAGGTGATATTAACATGGAAATATATTCAAGATATAGGGTTTTGCGAATGCAAACTCCCCTGAATTTTAATGACAATCTTGTGCTTAAGACTTAAGGAGAAATATTTTAGCAATTTTGATTTGGGTACTGAGTTTCTGTGGAGCCTCCCTATCCATTCACTGTGAAGTATAACTTTGCAGAAAATATCCTTCCTCTTCGTTAGTACAAGCATGAAATTTTGCTTTTTGAAGTCTTTAACAGATTCAAATTAGCTATGAAGTAACATCCTCAGGGACTTTTGCTTGCTTTTCACCTTCAGAACCATGAATATTGGAAAGCAGAAGCATTGTTAAAAAAACTCATTCAGCTTGTTTGCTTATTAAAGATTAGACTGTTTAAATGTACTGCTTCTGTTTTCAGAAGGCAGAGAAAGATCAGAAAAACCAGTTATAGGAATAGTATTTGATTTTTACCCTTTCAAGCTCAGTGCTCATCCAAAGGGAGCTCCTTTGTTACTTAAAACAACCAAGTCAGAGGGCACTCAAAAGCTGTTTCCCTATTTCAAAGATTTAGGGAGCTTTGAGGAAAAGATTGTAGCAGGTCTTCACTTCTAGCACTTACTGTTTGTCAATTGCGCAGGTCCAGACATACTTTTTGTGAAGCACTGAGAACTGGTGAATATTTGTAACCAATTTACATTGCCTTAAACTTCTGCAATAGTCTCATTCGTCAAGTCAGAAGTTCTATTTTCCTTATGTTTTGAAAGGTCTACTGTATTTTGATATAGCAGATTTTCTTTTTTATCATCATGTACCTTAGTTCACGTAGCTTTTTTTAAAAAAAAGCTTAAGATTTACTGACAAGTTCTAAGTAACAGATGTTTTCACCAGGCATTTCAAAGTCTAGAAGTGAAGTTCATTATAGTTCATTTAATCCAGATTTGCATCCCTTGAAGAGTCTAAAAAAACAGGCTACAATGTAAAAAGTTGCAGTACAAGAGGAGAGCTATTCCAGTAAGAGTTTCTGAACAGAATTTGGGACCATCTCCCATCCCGTCCCATCCCCCTCCCCCCCCCAGCTATTCACATTTAAGTTTTACCTCTTTCCATGTTTACATATATTTTGAATAAACAGCTAAAAAGTTGTTGCTCTGTTTTGGCTCAGTGGATCTTCAATGCAGATATTCAAGTATTAAGAAAATGCAGCTGAACAAGGATATGTGTCCTTATAGTACAGTTTACAGAGAAGCATAATATTCACTAGTCTGCAGTATATTCTACCCCAAATCCCCGAAGAAAACTTTTTAACTTTGGGATCTGTAGCCTGCTTCCAGAGCTGTTGAAGATCATCTACGTGTCCATGAGATGTCATCATTTTGTTATAAATGCAGGGATGATATGGAGCTTTTCCTTCCCCAGAAAAAAATACATGATATTGTGGTACAATTCCCATTTTATTGGCACAGAGACCCATGAAAACATCATCTATATAAAGACTTGTATTTAGAGTCAGTGAAGCCTCATATACTTTAGCTGCTACATCATTTGATATTACATATGCAGCTCCTGCTGTGTAGTCAGGATAAGAGGGCCACTGGTACATTTCATATGGAACATAGTATTTGCTACTCCTGTCTCTTATGGGAGGGGATCCACGATGGACACGACCAATCCAGAGATCTTGAACACCCATTTGTGCTAGACTTTGGAGATAAGCAACAAGATTTGGCATATGGATAAATATATCGTCATCTGCAGACATAATAAACCTGGCATGAGGACAGTAGGCATTCACCCAGCTAAACTGCAAAAGCAATTTAAGAGTAAGATTGTGAAAAGTATCCAAGAAGTCTTGCTGAATCAAATCATTGTATTTCCGGTCTTCCAGCTGAAGTTCTCTCTGCAGCCGTGTTTGCTGCAGATGATCTGTTGGTCGTCCTAAAGCAAAAAGAGTTTTAATGTTGGCATTGAGTTGAGAACGAACATACTTCTCATTACCCCAAGTTTGTCTAATTGCATCCCTCCGATGACGGTTTTCGGGAGATGTCTTCACAAACAACAGGAGAAGGACATCCTGCTGCTGACATTTCTCTCTGTGGTTGATCAAGTACTGGTAGCTTGACACTCTGTCCAAGTTATCCCTGTTGATAGACAGGCTGTCATTCACAAAATGGTAGCTATTTATGAGGTATCTGTATGAGTAGGACTTCATATGGCTCACAATGTGATTATCAAGTGGTCCCCAAAAAATCATAAGACACAGTATGAAGCAAGTGGCAAATATCTGCAAAAAATGGCATTTTCTGACTCTTCTGGGACTTATGAACATTCTGATGCAGTTTCTATAATCCTTATTCTTGTTCAGGATCAGTGTTTTTACAGTGCCTGTGTTTTAGTTTAAGAGCACAGTTTAAGTGTCACCCCTTCAAGAAAAGTGTCCATTGTAAGGCACGTTGTCTTTCATTCAGTATCCTTGTGAAGTCAGCTTTGTTCACAGATTTCACAAGTCATCTTTCTCAAAAAATGTTTTTCTTTGATTGAAAGAACGCAGACAGTTTTGAAAGATGAGACTTGCACATGAGTTTTTTCCCTCTGGGGCATCTTGAAGTGAACGCTACGGTTCTAAATGCGATCTTCTCACGTGTTTCTTCCCTTCATGAAGATGAATACCTACCAACTGTAAGGGCAGGGAGAGGAGAAAAGTTTTAGTGAGCTGCTATTAACACATCTGAGTTAAGGTCTGGTCGTGGAAATGAGCTGACTACTCAGACACCCACCTCCCCCCCAGAAAAACCCCAAACCTGGCAGCAAGTTAGCGCTTGTCAGTGGCCCAGAGCAAGCTTGAGGGAAGCCAGTGAAGGAGAAGGGGAACCTGACACAGAGGCTTCAGTTCTGACACAAGAAACTCCTTCTTAGAAAAACCCACCACTGTTAGCCAACAGATGACAACATTTTGTTTAAACTCTTCCGAGCTAGGAGGGAAGCCACACCCGACAGATGACCAAGTTTACAAGCTGTCTTTGGGTGGCCTGTGCAAGACCAAGGCCCACAGAGGGGCCTGCTCCCGGATGTGGGAGCGCCAGGCCACCACAGGGCCCAAGCCCCCGGCCAGGCCTCGCCTCCCTCACAGCCACCGCAGGTCCCCGCGCTGCCACCCGCCCCTCACCACTCCTCCACCAGGCTCGCTGCTGGAGGGGCCCGGAGCCGACTGGAAAGGTGGGGAGCAAGGCAGCCCTGGCTGAGGGCCGGCAGGGTGCAGCCAGGCAGGGCCACCCACGCCCCCAGCTCCTCACGGGGCCATCGCCGGTGCCCCGCAGGAAGGCGCTGCCACCACGTTGTCCCCTGCCCTTGTCCGTACCAGTCCTTCCTCCTCCAGCCCTGGTAGTGCTGCAAGGGCTTCACCCAGCACCTTCCCTGCCCGGGACGGGGACCCCAGGGCAGCGCTGCCCTCCCACCTCGACCCCACAGGCAGGCTTGTTGAAGGGAAGCAGCCGCTCGACTTTCACGGGCAGCCTGAGGTTGGCTGAAAAGTGCCACCAGCACAACCACGCTCTGGTGGCACCCATTACCCAACATCCCACGCATCAGCTCAGGCCCTCTGCTTTTTAGCAGATGGTGCAGACGGAGGTTGGTTGTAACCTGAGCTACGGTTAAGAGGCAGGTTATGCAGCAAGCTCTGCCAGACAGGACCACAGACAGACTCTTCAGGTAGGCAGCCCTCTGTCCCAGATACTCCTGTTAAGGGCAGGGAATGCTGCAGCGCTACCCCTCTGCTGCCAGATAGGGTTTTAGTGAAGGCAAGAACCCAAAGTACAAAAAGCCACCCAAGTCTAGCCTTCTCACCCTGCAGCTTGTAAAATTCAGTTCTTGTAACCAGAGTTGCCTCTCCTATCTAATACACAAGAATAGCTTTAAGTAACTACTTGCTCATCCTGTAAAAACCCGAGAATAGAGCGAGCTCTTTGCAAGCAAGAAATCTAGGACTAGCACCATAAGGAATGGCACCCACAAGCCAAGCACTTCTTGCATGGAAACACAATCCCTGAAGCAAAAGAACACAAGCTATCACTATCACACTGGAAGTTATGTGCAATATTTTGAGACTGTTCTACCCATTTGAGGTCTTGCAACTAGGTAGCACGATGAGAACGCAACAGACTATACAGAGATAAGAAAACCTGGAGCAATTTTGTGGTGTAGTTATCTACTGCAGGAAGGGGATTGGCTGCTCAAAATAGAAACTGCATTGGTGCAGTATGGGCTTGCAGTTTGTAGTACATAACAGAAAAGCTGTATGGGCGGTTTGGTGAATAAGAGTCAGTCAGCGGTTTTTATAGTATCAGTTTAAACCCTTTCTATTTTGTAAACACAAAGTTAAACAATGCACCTCACAGTTATAAACTCAGCAACTTTACAACAGAACACTATTGCAAAGCGTACTCTTGTTTCAGATGAAGCACAGAGATGCAGGCAAGCTGGAGTGTTGCAGAAATCCAGACATTTGATAGCTCCTTTTGGAGGGGTGGGTCTGAAGGTACCCACTATTCCCTGAGAGTGAGGATAAGTTCTGGTTTTCCCCTCTGACCTAGATGCTTATTCGTGCTCTTTTCCAAAAATCTGTACTCTACATGAAGTTGGCCAGTTAGCACAAATGCTGCAGCATCATCTCACCCAATTAAATTTACAAAGTCAAAAAAAAAAAAAAGCAGCTAACTTTCCTGAAAGTAAAGGAAGCACAAGGCAATCTATTTAACCACCTGAAGCAAAGTTTACCTTGGTAAACACAGGAACCCTAGTCACCAAATACAACTTTAGATTACACTTGGGTAACATGTTTTGCCAACAGTCTGCAATTGCCCATGTCATCTGGTAAAGGGAGACAGCAGTCAGCATCACAAATACAAAGTGACAGAGGTCACTGAAGACTAGCAGTGAAGCTAACCTACATGACAGTTATTGCCACTAGGCAAGAATAAAAGCCCCTGGGGGAAAAAAGAAAATGCACAAAACACCCAAAACAGAAGTCACCATGGAAACAGCTTTAATTATGGAGCAGACTAATTTTTCTGCTCCCTAGCACCTCCCTTCTGGAAGTTGGAGATGCTGGAAAGAAAACGTAAGCTCTTCCTTGAAGAAGAAAAAAGCAGCCATAAAATCAACTGATGAAAGGCTAGAACAGTCTGGTCTGTTATTTCCTTGATCTAGTTCAGCCCTTAGTAGACAGAAGTTGTTCAGAATCCTCCTCAGAACATACCCCTTAGCTAAAACTCTAACATGCGATTATAGATGAGCATACTGATGAAATTTAAAGAAGCCTATTCACACTCCTCCCACATACCTCCAAAAGAGCCTGAAGACTTGCACTGAAAGTGCCAATGCATAAGTAGGGTCTCTTTCATTGTCAGAACTTTTTATAGCCCATCCTTCGGGCTTAGTCATGCTCTCCTTCCCTTAACAGGAGAACTGGTTGAGTCACCAAAGGAGCCAACTGATTCTGGTAATTCTCAGGAAAGAAAAAAAAACATACACCAATATGTTCTCCCTAGCAAGAGGAAACATTGTGGAACAGAGATAAAACCATGCTTGACAGTAATTTTTCTGACCACAATTAAGGTTTTTTGCCTCTTAGTGTGCATTTTCTTCTGGCCTGGAAGCTTTTAGATCCACTCTGAGATTGCAGAGACTGGGAGAATCAAACACCCATACACAGTTCCCGTAGCTGCCTTCCTTTCCAGTAGATTTAAGATTCTCAACTGCACGTGGTCTTCCCCCAGCTGGAAGCACTGCAAGCTTTTTTCATTCTGCAGCAATCCTACCTCTCCTAAAGGGGCCTGCTATTTAACCTTCCAGTATTACCACAAGCATGACTGTCATTTGACTATAGCAATTGTTTACAATTCTGTATTTTGCATTCAGTATATATTCTGGGATGAAAGTGGAGCTAGCGTAGCTTGTACAAACTATTGAGTTTGCTAAGAGTGACCACTGTGGAAAAGTAGATCCTTAGGGAGCTACTTTCAGTGTCCACAGAAGCCAATATTTGAAAAAGCGCAGTATGAAGTTAATTTCAGGATAGAACAGTTTTGGAAAGTCCACTGAGGAGAGACAGACAAGGGAGACCCTAAAGAAACACAGAGACAGCTCAGATGTAAAACACCAGAGACAGACCCTCACAGGAAAAACTACAAATAGACAACATTCACAAAAAAGACATCTCAACACGGAGATTTTTTCCAACTACTACCACCCTGATAAAAACCTAAACCCAAGAGAGACCAACTAAGACTGCCCAGAGAGAACACCCCACAACTCCCAGCTACAGACTTTGTCATGTGGTACAATACACAGGCTGGGCTTTAATTAATCTGTAATAATTCAATATACCACATCCCTGCATAATATGTATTTTAGGACAAAGATAATAATGGATAGTTATTTTTCGGTCCTTCTGCCTAGGACAGAAGATAAGTTTAGATCACAAGTAGCGTTCCCATGCAATACAGGATATTCCAGGAAATGCTATTTGAAATAGAACCATTTTTTACTATCAGCTTGTAGCAACTATTCCTTTCACATCAACAACTCTTGGATAAAGAAAGTTCAGAAGATCTACAAGAAAGCACACCTCAAACATTACCTAGTTTCAAACAGAAGTCATCTGAAGAGCTGCTGATCTCTACATCCACGTTTTGTCCTTGGCTGTATCGAAGAGGCACTTACAGTTTAAGGGTGCAGTTCTGCACGATTGTTGAACTCAAACAAAAGCTTAATTCTGTTGGTTTTGGACAGCCTTACACTCACTCCTCTGCTAACCCTGCCCTCTCATCCTCACCATACAGACGTTCCATAGCTTGCAGCAGTTCTGGAGCTTATATAGCAGCTCAGCAAGCCAAATTCAGCTCCTCCCAACCACTTCCCCTCAAAAAGCAGCCTGCTGAAGCCCCGAAGGAATTGGCAGAAAGTGGTTCATTCACATCAGGCAGTATCTAGAGCCTAACCTAAGTTCACAACAGGACTCCAGGACACACATGGTTTCTAAAGCTTTCAGTCTTTTCAGTTCTAAGGCTACTACCAGGCTCTGTGTTACTGCAGAAAACTTGAAGCCCTAGGACAGGCTTTTGGTCTAAAGTCAGTATAGTCCTGTCACATGAGCTGCTCCAGATCAGCTTGTTTGATAGTGGAGTCAGATGTCGAGGTTAGCAGGCACACTGCAGAGATGCTCCGTCCTTCTGGGAAAACTTCAAATGTCACATGGACCTAAGCTGCAACACCACCTCTACAGCACTAAAGGAATGTACCCAACCACAGAGGTGACAGAAGCAGACATGCTGCAGTTAAAACCGCAGGGACTAAGATTAACACTGCCTGGATTTAAATTCAGACAGATTTGTCAAGCCTAGTGTAAGGATAAGACGATCCTGAAAAAGAGTGGGTTGGATTCTCCTGAAGCTTTCAAAATCTGTTTAGAAAGGAGCTATGGGCTTCAAAGAACACATGTTTTGGCATGTTTGAAAGTTCTGTTTGTTAAGTAGAATTTAAAACTTTTTTGCAACGTTTGGTTTGTGAGCAATTTAAACAATTATAATTCCTATGAAATTGAACTCTTCCATCTCCAGCAATACTGATTTATGTACTGTTTACACCAAAACACCCAAGGAAATTTAGTCAAGTTAGCACATCAAATAAGCCATCAAAACACAAAATGACATGTTTATCAAGATTTTCCCTTCCTATTAACTAATTAAAGGGTAAGAAATTATGTGCCTAAGTTAATGCGAGCAACGTCTGAATGGATATCGCTGCTTACAGTTTATTTACAAGATTATATAACCCAGGTTCCTCCTACCATTTTTGTGTTGCTGACATGTCTTCACAAGTCATGCTATCTGTCATCTCTGTCGTGGCCTACGTCCTCCTTCTTCAATCCCCAGTATCTGAAGAACTTCTACTACATAAAGAAGTTGCTTTGAAACTAAGCTTCAAGTTCCTCTTACATATGAGCTGTATCACAAAAGAAAACTGAACAGAAACACTGAGCAAGCAACACCCCTGACACTTCTAGGAATTCGTACCATAGTGACAGAAGGTCATTTTAAGGGAAAAAGATGTAGTAAGGTACTTAGCTAAGCCTTCCTTTCCACACAGTTCGCAAGCACCAAGATGGAAAGAAAGCACGTGCATGCATCCTGCAAAGAAAATAATCTGAAGTAATGTCAAAGCTTCCACTGTTACACCTTCTTCTGTACAAACTGTTGAGAAATGGAGGTCAATTCAGACAGGTATCGTGTAGGAAAATATGGTCACAATGACAGTGGAATTAACAAGAAGAAACAGTCTAGTGCTATAAACATCAGTAAGGAACATTAACGCAGGGATGACTGACAGTAGCTTTGAAAATTTTGTTTCAAGAACATTTAACCCTTCTTCTGCAGTCTCACACACAGGCTCTGCCTGCAAGTTCTTCAGTTTGCTTGCAACTTGCAGTCAAGGTACGGTTGTCTGGGATGGTAGAAACAGCATTCTTAGATGCCTTTTGTGAATGCATTGAAGACTTCTCAGATCGAAGAGACACCTGATTTTCAGAAGGTGAACATCCAACACCTTCCAAAACATCAACTCCTTAAATGATTCTGAAGTTGCTCAGTTAAGAGCAATGCTCTTATTCAAAAAAATGGGCACTGAAGTACAGCCCTTCCTGCAGGGCAGCTCTGTATCAGAAATAACTACAGCAGCATGTAGAAAAATGAGACACTGAAAGCTGCGACCACTTGCTGCTTGTCACTGACCTGTAACACTTGTAAGTGCCGGGGCAATCTTGGAAGTACTCACTGGCAGAGAAATTCAAAGGATGGGAATTGAGTAAAGCATTTCAACTCCTTCAGGGCTGGAAGCAGAAACAGGCTGTAAGTGCTTAACGCTGCCAGGAAACAGCTAACTGCCAGTAGAGACTTAGTTTCTACAGACGTTTTGCACTTGCTGTAACTATTAGGTAGAAAGTAAGAGTGAATTCTTCCATTTTCCCTAAAATGAGCAGCAAGCTTCCCAGCTGCTACACGCAAATCTAAATGGAGACATCTGCCAGAATGGACAGACTCGCCTTCTTAAGTTGCTTTCACCAGGATCCGTTCCCTGAAACGGGTACTGTGCAGATAGCAGAAGAGGAGCAGGACCACATCTTTCAAGCACCACTCTACATCCAGACTGCAGCTTTCAGTTGCTTTAACCTGCTGTACCCACTGCAGACTTTTCCCCCTACAAGCCAGAAGCGACGACTGCATTTTCCAGAACGAAAGCCTCCAAAACACGAGTCCTTTAGTTCAAGGGATTTTGCACAAAACACACAAGCACCAACATGAAATTCTTTGCTTTGTGTGCAGCAGATTGGGTGAAGAGTCCGTTCTTTGTACTGACAGTAAGAGTAATATTCTGAAGTTTCAGAGTCTGGCAGTGGTATGATTGAGGCCGCATGCCCTCATTTTCCGAGAAGAGTAAGTGAAGTACTTCCATGCAGGCAAGTCAGAGCTCTAAGCCACAGCTATAAAGGCCATAATAGTCCCTGCTGTACAACCCATCACGTCTGTTTTGGCGAATGCCAGTGATGAGCTCTAATGCTATACTGAACAGCAGTCTGCATTTATGCAAGTTCACTTCTACAGTGCTATATTTAAAGACACGCCAGATTGGTGCACATTCCTTTCAACTCCCATGTACTAATGCAAAAATATGCAGCAAAGGGGCAGCACACATTAACTACAGCTGCGAATGTTACTCCCTCAGGTGTGGACAGCAGAGCTTAAGTATCAAGTCCATTCGCACAGCACTAGTCTTTCTGTTCCAGAGTGAGACTTCAGTCAGCACTTTTTATAGCCTCTAGAAAGCTCCCCCCCCACCCCCAATTTTATAGCGGATCATTTCTGTTCATATTTGGAACCTTATCTGGAAGCTTCCATACAACTAGTGTAAAGACTTCTGCAGTGACTATATATAATTTAATCTCAGAATATTATAAATACACCTTGCCTGCAAGGGTGGGTGAGGACCATAAAAAGCATTCCAAAAAGGTCTAGCTAGTCAGTGCTTTCTATCCCACATTAGTGTATGCACCTCTCTACAAAAGTGTATTTCAGACACCCTTGCAAGAAGGACATCCCATTACACATGGCAAGCTTTGAGCTGAATATTGACTGAAGCTGAAGGCTGAAAATTCCCCATACCAGAGAAAGCAATTATGAAATATTTATCAGTTAAGGATCCAGTCCCAAGCTCAACAGTGGAACACGAGAATGCAAATTTCTCTAGTTACACATTAATACTGAACCCCTGTTTTACAGCATGTTAAAGAGCTACATCACAGCCCCACCTAATCACTGCTTCTTTCTGCTGCCTGTTTTCAGTAAATTCATTCAAATATTTATTTGCAGCTAGATCTAGAGATGTTATTTTCTGCCCATTTTCCCCACAAACCTCAGGTGATTTCTGTTCTAGTCTACAGGCCATACCTGAAGACAAAGCTGAACAACTATCTGAAGCAGACTTTTTCCATGCTAGCTGCCAAACTAAGAGGAAGTCAAATTTAAGACTGACACAACTAACTGCAAGACTAGTTTAAGCTGCCTTTCTATGGGGCCTTACTTTGAAACTTTTTTTTTGGCCTAGTAAGAATACATTAAAAAAAAATAGTGAGTTACAAACTGTACGAAGGACTTGTTTAAACAGAAGGCTAACACCGTTGTACCACGGCCATTTCTAAACCATGCTAGACATTACAGTCCTCACTCCATGTTTTAAATTTTTCATTCCAGATTAAATATTCTCTCATCTGCTCTCCAGTCTATCCCTCTTCCTCCAACAATACTCTAGCCTTAATGATTCCAGTTCAGCATCAAACTCCAGATGGGTCTCTCATATTGCAGCAAGAGTTTATGGTCAAAATTTGGATGGGCATTAAGGCAGGAAGTTCAATTTGTAGATTAGAATGCAGGGCGAGGGGGTGTGCCAGACAAAGCACTGGGGGCTTGGGGCGGGGTGGATTATTTTTTTTTCTCTTTCAGTTAGACCAATAATGATAAAACATGTTGGAATTTAAAAAGTCAAGTAAAATACTAGTTAACTTCTAGTGTACAAGAACTGGTGAGGTTTTAGTGTTCTATTATACTAGTTCTCTCCTTTGCAGATTTAAGTTAGCACCGATCAGAGATACGTGAACTCATGAGCCCACATAGCAGAGTATCACTCCGTCTAGACTTCCCATATCAGCTCAACTGCATAAACTTGCCTCTCTAAGCATGGCTCATTAACTTGAGCCAAGCATAATGCCAACTTACCATCCAGACACCATTTATACACAATTGAGCACAACAGCAGTGCTGGATCATCAAATCTTTTCCTCCAGTGGCTGTGTTCCCAAACTTACACATAGAGTCCTGGGAGACAAGCCTGCAAGTTTACTTGTCTACCTGCAAACCACACACACAAGAAAGAGTTCAAGGAAGCTGGGGTGCAGAGCACTAGTGCTGGTTCCCATCCTAACAGTACCTGGTCAGTAAGGACCAACATCACTTTTGTTAGGAAGTCTTCCAAGTCATGCAGTCAGGAACATAGCCTGTTTTTCAGTTCTTCAGACATGTTATAGAAATCAAGGAGAAAATCAGGTCCCAATTGTACATGTAGGGATATTAGACAGTACAGACTAATTTTTCTACTGTTGCCAGGGGAAGTATCCAGGTCTTCAGTTTCAAGGCTGTGCTTTCCCAGCCACATATAACACAGCCAGCAAGCACAAGTTCTAACGCTTGACTGAATCCACCATGCACAGAGATATACCTCAAGCAAAGCACACACCGCTACAGAAAGGCCTGGTAGTAATTTAAGATAGTCCTCTTAGAGCAGCTACAGGATTGGCCTGGAACAGAGGCAGCTCTATGGAGAAAAACAATACTTCCATTATCTCTAAGAAAGTATCTGCATATATAATTAAATTTAAAAGCTGAGCTTTCTGCTGAGTGAAAAATCATAAGATAACCTCTTTAGGATGACCCTGTAATGGCTCATCACTCCTACAAATGTAGCAGAGCTGCCATTGCCACAATACTTCAAAGCCCTCCTCTTGAGATCACCAAGATCAAATATTGCTTAAGCCACTTTAAGCTTTCTTCACACCCACAGATCTACAAGCACTTCAGAACAGATAGTCATTGCACACTTTGTTCCCTTGGCCCTTAAGAGAATCATGCCTTATTCATTCTCACCCCCTCCTGTTCACTGCTGGGCACAGCTGCCAGCAGCTCTTAAGCTGAGAGAGAAAGGTTGCACGCTACTCGAGGCTGAGGGAAGAGGAGGAGAGTTATTACTGACCCTGTCTGTTTCTTGGATAATCTCATCTAGTGCGTTGTCTTCTTTTATTAATAGGACATTGATGTATTTGAATCAAGCAAATAGTCTATCTGACCAGACAGTCTCTTCTTGTTTAACATTCGCACTTCAGTTATTTTCTTAAGACATTAATTCCCGTTTGGGGCAGTTCAGCACTAATCTGGTAAAACTGTTTCAACACATGCAAATGCAGTGTGACAGTGAAGTCTATACACATACACACAATACATATATTTTCTATAAAAGCACGAAGTACTAGTCATTTAAGATACACCAACAGAAGTTAAAGAATTTACATTTTTAATGAATTTAAACTGACATAAACAACACTGTGAATTCACCTAGAGAGTCACCCTAACTTTAGGTGAATCATTATCTAGAAATAGGGAACGGACCAGAGTGTCCATTTTGCCTAAGTCCTAACTTCCAGACTGCAATTCTGAAAGCATTCACATTTTCACTGGCATAATGAGAAATTCCCAAACACTTTTAAAGTTGCAACTGAATAAAGATGCTAGAAGCATTATGTTTAGAGGTACATGCAGTTTGAGTAAAGTCAAACTCCATCAAACAAACAGATCCCATCCAAACCTGTTAGGTTCGTTCTCTCCAATCTCCATCTAGCTATATCAACAGCTAACACTTCTTAGGGAGCATTAAAGAAAACAGCAAAGAAAGTTTTGCTAAAGCTAAGTATACTGGAAGAGCTGGCCACCAAAAAGGACTACAGAGAAGAATGTTTTCTGCATTCGCAACAACAGCTGCTGATAGAAGTCACCACTGTTTCAGCACTTGCACGAGATCTGGA
>Ga0181612_114527_pt1 | contig 26999 bp, 10 predicted proteins | sample HoacroProtozoa21_FD_119630 | JGI IMG/M metagenome (GOLD analysis project Ga0181612, IMG submission 119630) | Hoatzin crop microbial communities from Cojedes, Venezuel. Combined Assembly of Gp0051906, Gp0051904, Gp0051908
GCCAGGCTCAGGCACTCCCTGCAGCCAGACACCTGGACAGCTGCATGTTTGTGTGGGACCTCCGTCTGGGTCCCCACGCTCCTTCTGTTGATGGCTTATGCATGAGTAGAAACCATGGCTAGAAAGTCTCCTGGCAGGGTGGAGTCCACTAGTTGAGTTGCCAGGAGGGGGGGCTTCACCCTCTCCGGTGGCCTTCCCTGCATGCCCTGCCTGCGCCAACTGCCACGCAAACTGCAGCGCTGCTCCCTGGCTGGTGCACTACAGCCTGTTTGCTGGCCCTGTTCACCCACGGTCCCCAGGGGCTGCTCTTGTATGTGACGGGGGTTTGGCCACCATCACACTCATCCCCACCCATGCTGTGTTAAAGCTGCTGCTTGTTAGCAGCTCCTGCTTTCCCACTTGGGGGGTGGGGCTGGGGTCCCCTTTCTCTCCTGGTGCTTTTGCCCTTGCAGTTTTGCCACTTTAGGAAGGGTCCCTCAGCACAAACCTCTGCTCCAGACTGCTTCGCTTTCAGTGGTTGCCATGTCCCCCAACCCTGCCCTGTCTATTAACAGCACCAGGTACACAGGTAAACATGAACTAAATATAATTTTCCCCCCAAAACTTGCACTTATATGGAAATTTCCAAGAGGAAGTGTAAGATATCAAAATAATGAAGTGATTATTGCTTTCAGAGGAGGCAGGTATCCTGCATTTTGGTTAATTTCTTCCTGTTGTTATTTTGGACTTGATTCCCAGCCTGCTGATTATTTGCAATCATCTGTATTGCAGGTTGGCCTAATAGCAAGAAGACCCAGTGTGGCTCTGTATGACTCCTGTCTAATTCCTCTTGTTGAGAAGTTTCCCTTACCCCCTTGAAGGAGTTTAGGAATGCTATGCAATACCACATGTAGAGTTTTTCAGAAGTTATTTTCAAATTCAAATGTTCAAAACAGTTCCAAGAATATTAAAACACCTTGCGAGAGTGGAGTTTTCCAGAAGACATATTGTTTTATAGAGATCTATAACCTGCTGAAGAAATAATTCAGAACATGCCCTGCTTGGTCTATTGCATTGTGTTTCGCAAACTAGGTGGGATTAAGGATGGACTCAGAATAACATTTTTTCCTTGATCCATTTTTTCTGTAATACATATTTAACATGTTTCACTTGAATGACCTTTTTATGTTAATGGTTCAGAGGCTTTACTGGAATGTTTGCAGGAAGGTATCACTGTTGGGTTCTGCAATTATTCTTTATACCCATTAAATTGCTGTACTTCTTAAATTGTAATTAACAGAGTAATATCTGAGCAATTTCTTTGTTCAGTGCTTCAGTCTTACTTCTTGCTCATTCTTAACTGCTTTCTGGGAAGACATTTAAAAACAAACTAAACCCATAATGGCCTCTAGAAGGGTAAATGAGACTTAAAGTCAAAATCTTTTAAATGCAAAGATGGGTTTGTCTGAATGAAGGCCTAACTGTTTAAACATGTGATTAACCTCTGTTCATCTGTGTGTCTCACCAGAACAAATTGAATTGTGTTAATCTTCACTAAAACTAGGTAAAAATTATTTTATTCCCTATGAAGAGACCATGCTGATGAACACTGTTTTAAAAATTGTTAATATATATAGTTTTGTGCTAGTAGATATAACTTTGCAGCAAGCAAGCTGAAATGATATCACTAAATTTCTTACCTATATTTTTAAACTCAGAAACCAAATGAACATGGGAAGGAACAAATATGGAAAATGTTGAGGTGAATCTAAGAGGTAGTAGGAGCTACTTCACTGTCTATTTCCAATCTTCCATTTTGCAAAGGTTGAAGCAGAAACAGTACAACATTTCTTGAAAAGGGAATTGAAGGGTGCCCATAAATCCTCCTTTCATGTTAATAATTATTACTTCTAACATGTTAGAGGGTGCATCTATATTTTTCAGAAAAAGAGAGCCAGGAAATAATCTTAAGCATCTATCTGGTTCCTCCCATCACTGAAGGTATTTATTCCCTGCTCTCTTTTGAGCTAGTTAAATTCTCCCCCTGCTCTGATCTAGTAGAGAGTAGCTTCAAGCTGTGTGTATGTAACCCAGCTGGTCTCATTTGGCCTGAGGAACAGAACTCGGCTCCTGTTCCCTCTTTTACTTAATGTGAGACACATAGGTATAAGCGGATGGAAATATAAAGTACAGACCAGGACTTTGGAGGTCTTGAACAAGTACATAACAATAGACGGTCCTTGTTAAGGCAACTTACAATATAGATATAAGTTAACCTGTCGATACAGACTGAGGAGCAGGACATAATATTCAGTCAGACAGATACTGGTGTGTATAAACCAGCCATGTAGCGCTGAGAATTTTGGTGTGCTTCAGAGGAAAAAAAACGTGCTTTAAAGAGGGATTAAGAAGATTTATCTGTTGTGAGACAGCACTCTTACTGTGTCTCTAGGAAAAATATGGAGAGGGATGAGTAAAATCATAATTTTTCCTAGAGTTAGGGAGAAGGTGAAGAACCTTGGAATTATATATAGAATAAAACTACTTCCTGTTACTGAATCAAATAGTGTGTGTTTAAGACAGGAAGGGTTTGAAGAGTAAAGACAAGAAAAGGTCATCACTCTTGGTGACAGAAAGAGTGAAGAACGAGTCAAGGGTCGTATAGAGCAGTGATGTTGTTCAAACTATAACTTAAGGGAGGTAGGGACACTGATTTTAGCAGAAGCTTTCCAGAAGGCTTTTGTGTTACACTGAAAAAGTCTTGTTATCAGTAAAAGGAAGCTCATCATGAATACAGACCTATACATACATTGTTAGTCTAATTAAAATTTTATCATTGCAACAAAAAAATACAATAGACTTGATTAGTAGTACAGTTACATTAATATTAACATTGCAAAATTCAGTCCATTTGATACTATTTTTATAAGCCTTCTTAACATAGACTGCTTCTTTCTACTCATCCCAACCAAAATTTAGATGTTGCTTAACAGCCAAGTCTCTTCAATTAACATAAAGGCCTGACATTTTTTAAGTGATTACCTAGCTTTTTTAGTGCTTTACCATGCACTGTATTTTCAGAACTGCAGTAAAACAGGCTACACAGTAGTCACTTAATCACTGGGCAATAGTTCTTACAGCTAAAACAAACTAAAATCTATTTCTGGCAGGGCAAACCCAGGCAAGTTTCAAGACCCTGAGCTATTAGGTCAATACAAAATTTGTCATGTTTTGCCAGTTACGCAATGTTTTTTTTTTAACTGGGTTAGAATGGGTGGAGCATCAGTATATTTTACAAAGACAAAGAAATATCTATAGCAGTAGTGATGGTGAGAGCCATTCAGGACAACAGCATTCCGAGGACAGACATTTGCTGAGTGTAGAACCTGCAGAAAGGCCAATGATGAAGATACTGATGAGATTAAGGCCTTGAACAGCAGACATAGTGATGCTGCCTGTTGTTATTGAGGAAGAAGGTAATAGAGAAGGTTCAGTAGAAAACAAATGAAGAGTTCTTTTTTAGCTGATAGAGAAAATTGCATTAGAATATGGTATCAACATTTCAGTCCAAACAAAATTGGATAAGAGAGGTAGAGTAATGGGTTTTTCTGGTAAAGTCAATTGTTTAATCTGTGTCTGCTCACGAGTTTACCCAATGATAGTGATGAATTCTTTGAAACCAGTGTGAAAAAAATTGCAAGGACATGCTGAAGACATAACTACAAGAATAAAAGAAGAATAAAGAATAGACTCATGAATTAAGGAATGCACAAAATATCAAGAAAAAATACAGATGACAGTTTTCAAGTTAAAGGATCAAAGAGATGACCATTAAGTAATGATTTTGCTCTTTGGCTAAGCAAGTTTGTGAGAAATTTATGATGAGAACTTTAACCAATTGCAAGTGACTGAAAGCTGTTTTGGAGAAGCTACAGAATTTTCCTAAATCTGAAGACAAGAAGTGGGTGATCTACGGTTTCTGATTATTTTCTTGAGTTTCCACTGCTGGAGCTGGTGGAAAAAACACTGCTCCAAAATGTGTTTGTAGTGTGTGAACCTACTGGTATTCATTTGATATTGAAGATTCAGCTGATAATTAGATACAAGTTCAGCTTTAAGCATTTATATAGTCCTTATAGTCCTGCTGTCCTCATTAGGTAGACCAGTAGGAACTAGTAATTAGAGCAGCTTTGAATTTTTTGGCAAAATATTTGTCCTTAAAAAATGTTGATTCATCAAAAAATTTCTTGTGGTAAGCTTTCAATGAAATTTTCCTCTGAGGCGGGTTCAGTATTCTGGACTAAAAGTGGAACTGAGACAACCAGTATCATGCCAGATTGGTGTCCTAGACCAGGACCTGGAACACAGAAATTCTCCTCAGCTGGTCCTTGCAATGACTGACTTAGAGTAGAGACATTAAATCTGGGTCTTTTGCAGGCTGAAAGAGTTACCGCAGAACTAGAGCACCAGCTACCTCTGGTTGGGTGTCCATGCTTTTCTTTGCAAAATATATAACTTGGCTTGGAGCCTGTCCCATTAAAGAATTAATACAACTTGCTTTACCTGTTCATTCTTTTTTGATTGACATGTCATATGCACATTTGAACACTGTGTTATACGTTCCCCATCAGGTCAGTGATTTATTTTATAAGCAAAGGTAGATTTAATGCTAGCAGTCTTTTAACACTTCGTCTGTCAGCTTCTTGGTACTTAATCTAGGACCATTTATCATAGGGCTTAATTTTCTAAGTGATTTGTTCAGCCACCTGAGGATTTGTCTGTCAATATTGTATGATCTAAAACTCTTACACCAGTTTGTACTGTATCAAAAGGCTTCTTCAAGTTCAAATGCTGATTACACCTATTACATCACCTTTAGCAGTTTTTATTTTTAGTTCCTAAAAAAAGTTAATCAGATTTGTAAAGTCTGACTTCTTTAAAATCTATGCCATTACCTATCTTTAGTTATTCAAATTCCATTCTGACCGGTTTTGTATGTGGCTTGATCATTGCATTTCAAATAATTATCACAGAAGACTTCCAGTTCTTTACTTTGTTACTCTTTGTCCTGAAGTTTATGAGATTGATAATGTGTTTAGTAACAATTTACTTATTTTTTGCCTCAGGGAAAGAGCTGAATGAATGATTTTATTCATATTAAGTTGTGCCTTTATCATGGTATAGTGTTGTTAACTTAAACTCATTTTATTAGTGACAACTTCTAAAACTTCAGTTAGTGCTGTTGACCAGAAATTACTTTTGATAAAATGGGATAGGTAACTGAATACAGAAAATTTCACTACAGCTGGTTTGTTTCTGATAGGTTTCCCATTGAACCTTTTTTCCTATTGAACACATCCCAACTCCACAACTTCTATATACCTAGATAATCCAATAGCAAGTCCTTTAGAACAGGTATAAATGTTTCTGGTAAAAATAATCCTTGAAGTCAAGAAGGTCTTGTATTAAGTACAGGAGCTCCTTTCTTAATGCTTTTTACAAGGGCTGTTTTTCATTCATTCATAAGTTTCATTTCATTTCATTCATAAGTTTTTCTCTACTTTGTATTTTTGTATTATACTTTAATAGAGTTACTATATGTTATCCTCCAACTCACTTAAAAAAAAAAAGAAAAAAAGGACAAAAGTATCCAACATAAATCTTTTTACAGAAGCATGTTTAGGCCCTGCTTTTGTTTTTGCAGCAGAAACAATCTGTTTGAAATACAACCACTTCCTTCACCTACATGTCTTTGTGCGTAACTACATGTGCTCATTCTCTTCACACTCTTTCACTTAAGAAACAGATGTTACTTGCTCCAACAGGAAGGAAAAGGTGCTAGCAGGCTCTCTGAGACCAGCTGGGTATGTAGACTTTACTATATTCCTGCAACAGCTTATTCTCCTCAAGACTGACTTACTGCTTTCTGCTTCTTCATATACAAAACTTCCTGTAGCCAGAGAAAATCTAACTCTGCCAGCAAATGTCCACTTAAAGGATCAGATCACTTACCTTTAGCTCTTTCCTAGTCTGTAAGTGTTTATCTCCTAAGATATGATCCATTTTAAAATATGAGGTCATTCAAAAGACTTTACATTGACAATTTTGGCATTTACAGGAATTAGGAGCGGTAAATGGCTATGTATTCTTCTGTAGGTCATTCAGATTCTTATCGTATCTGCAGCCTGAAAGTCTTTCTGATTGATACGCATCCAAGATCATGCTTGAAATAACTTAAATGCTTGTCAACACATCACTATAAAGCAACCTTCTCTCAGGCAATTTCCCCAGACGCCCAGCCACCAAGTGTTAAAGCTGAACATCACTCCTGACATCCAAGGTGGTCAGGGATGAGGAACAAGCCTGAATTTTCATACCCTGTTGCATGCAAAGAGAAAAAGCATCTTCATACTTTGTGAAGACAGAATAAATTGAGTTAAAGATTTCAATTTTATCTCGGTGTAAGAAGAGAGATTTCCCAAGTATTCAACTCAAGAGCTAAAAGAAATTAAAGCTTTCGTGTTTGAATCTTAGAATGCAAAGAAAGACTGACAATCTTCCTGAACAGTGGCAAGTCCTGTGTTGCTTTTGCTGTGTTGCCAGTAGCAGAGCCGAAACTAAAACTAGCCCAAAACTGTTGACATGGGCCCCCCAAACCACTATTTGTACAGAATCTGGAGGTGAAAACCTAATTTACTAACCTCCAGCTATGACCTGTTCAAAGCACCGCTCATTTTAGAGGTAGACTGTGCTTATAAGAAGAGTCAGAAATTTTATGACTAATAAAAGAATCTAAAAATAAGACATTAAAAATATATGCACATAGTTGCTTTTGTGTTTTATGGTATATTATTAGTCTAGGACCTCTCAAATCTTACATCTTTAAAAGAGTAAAGCAATCAAAAGAAAAAATGAAACATTTATGCGTAGAAGTTGTGTCCTCAGTACTAAAACAGTGGTAAGAGTTCAGCTTAAAACTAAGAACTTTAAATATTAATGATATGGCATTGCAGTAGCATCACAAGATGAGAAAACTGCTCTGGTAATTTTCCTATTAATCATGTGTACAGCTTTCTTTCTGTGCTGTCATTGTAGGCTGAATAGGTAGTGGAAAAGTGGAAGCAGGCAGGCACTCGGAAGGCAGTTAGATGTTAATGAGGGGTAGAATCAGAAGTTTAGATTCATACCAAAATTGAGATGTCTTTGGATTCAACCTTATGCTCTATGCTTTGTTCTGTTTCACAATGCAATAAATACATGACTTTATTTCTCAATGCATACTATGTCAAAGCTAGGGGTAGGATTCAGTTTCCATTTCAGACACATCTAGATGTCTAAACTTAGGCATAGACCGTGTAAGTGTTTACTTTTCAGCTAGGGATTTAAACTTACATAGGATCTATGTTGATGTTTACAAAACCCTATAATTTCTTAGGTGTGCAACTTTTAAACAGGAAGGTAAAGACTCATATGCTTATTGATTGTTGTCAAATGCTCCTTGTGCCTAGGTATCCTTTCTGGCCACCAACTGCCATTCCAGGAAGTAGTATTTTCTCATCAGTACTGTGTCTGATCTTCTAGACCTGTGTAGATTTCTTAGATACCTAAGGCATCTCCAGTGGCATTAAATACTGATAAAGGGGCAACAGATGTGAAGCACGTGGCTGAAAGGACCAGGATTTTGCCAGGAAAAGAAAAATAGAAGAAAAAAAGGAAAGAGAAAGGAAAGAAGAATAAAAACATAACTAACCATAAAAAAATGAATAAATGATTGTGTGTTGGGGATCGTGTTGGACTGGAGACTTTGTCTGCAATTCTTGCCAATGTCTAGGCTACACTTAGTTAGGGGAGGCCATAGTTTGAAAAAAATAATTATAACAGCATGTTTGTATGGGACAATGGGCTCTTCCAAAAAGTAATTGAATAGTCACTTTCTTTTGTGTTCTAAAGAAAAGAAAAACAGCTGCGTATTTATAGTGTGTCTTTTAACCTCTGAATGCCTCAAAATAATCTGGACTCTGTCCATCGGGATACTTGATAGTGAGGGTTTTTTGTGGAACAACGAGCATATTAACCCCTGCACAACCCAAACCCCCCTTTAACATGTGAATGTCATCATCTTAGTTGCCGTTCCTCAGAGTACCCCTAGGGGCTGGAGTTCCAGGAAAAACACTGCACAGCAAAAGCATTTTTCTAGTCTAAACCTATTGAGTGAAGCCATTGCCACGTTAACCCCAAGCTAGGTGAATGTTTGTTGGCATTGTGACGCTGTTCCTGTAAATTTCATACTGCCTTCAGTAATGTCATAAAAGATGCTTTGGCAGGTAGCATCAAATTGATGTGCTAGATAAGATGTATTGTATTTAGAGGGACGTCCCCATTCCCAGTAAAACAGGAACACATTATTTTTTGTGGTGGAATTATGTTGCCATGTGCTTCTTTGTTCTTCATTTTAAAAAAAAGCACGTAGAAAGTCGACTGACAGAAAATTTAAAAAATCTTCCTGTGTCCCATGCTTACTTGTCACATTGTATTTTAGATTATTTTGACGTTTAAATGAAAATCACACGGAGCCTAAACAAATACATGTGATTGTGAAATAGTGTATTTCCCATTATTCAGTACTTATGCAAAAAGGGAAAACAACCATTGCTACAGAGTTGCTCAGTTAAGGCTTGATATCTCTCATACGTTAAAAACATATTTTCCATGCTTGATTCTTTTGACTCCTTCCACTCTGGTCAGCACTGCAGGCAGGACAAGTTGGTTGAAGTCTGCAGCATATCTACTGGCTCTTCATGCCAAGAAACCCTAAATTACCTAAAATACACCAAATTGAGAAGAAAACAGGAGAAAATCCTCCTCTTTTCATACTATTGATTTGACTACGTGAAACTGATTGCAGCTGCATGAAACTGTGTTTATGTGACTCTGTATAGTAGTGACTATAGTACAGGAACTGTGAGGTTTTTTTAAACACTGTTACTCAAAAGGTAACTTAAAAGTTGTAAGTTTATTTACAGCAAGGGAAAAAAATAAATCTATTGTACCTACTAGGAATATTCTCTTGTTGCCACAGACTCCTACTGCCTTTGGCAGGCAGAGTATTGAGCTTTGAAAGTGAAATAATAATTGGTGTGCAGCAGACTTTTAGAGTAAATTTCCTCCTGTAATTTACTAAATGCCATTTTGAATGCTTTCAGCAGTACCCCAAAAAAGAACAAAGAACTCTTGCAATCCTCAGTGATCAATGGACAATGTTCATATGAAGTAAATCAGAGCAGAAAGAGGCTGATGCAGATGGATGTGCTTCCATCCCGTAATGAATCACCTTGTATGTAAATTATGTCTGAACGATGCTGTGGATTAGAATTGACCCAACCAAAGGTGTGGCCTACATGACTTTTTAGTTTTCATATAATTTTCTCTTGCTTAGTTCCAGCAAGGACCTCAATTATAATTTTACATATAGAGGAACCTACATCATTTGAAAGTTGGGCCCTTGTTTCTAAGAATTTACAGTGCTGATTTACTGACCTAAATGACCTATAAAAGAAAAAGAGTCGGGCACATCAGAGTGGGATTCGAGACAGCCAGCCTATTGAGGGACGAGGTCTAAGATAAATAGCAAGAAGCACTAAAGGAAAGTGTGTTTGAACCTGATTTTCACCTAGACTCAGATGCTTTTTTCCAAACCGCAGAAACCAGGATTCACAGACTAAGTTGTCTGCTTGTTTGTGTTGCATGTGCAGTAGTTAAACACCATGGGTGGTTAGTATAATTATTGTAATGGGTATTCAGAGAGGAATGTTAGGTGTTAAAGTAATGAGAATACAGTTAAAACTGATTTTTTATTCCTTTTAGGGAAGCACACCTTTCACAGGATTCCACAATTAAGTTTAGAAATTTATGACATTCAGAGACAAAATAATTGGAATATTTATATCAAACTTTTTCCTTTCTCTACTATCCAAAACTTAATTTTTCCCCACAGTCTTAGTTTCTCTGTTTAAAATCCTATCTTGTATAAACATTATTTAGTGACTTGAATAAGAAAATACACAGCAAAGAGACATGGAAATGAATTTTTTTTTTTTTGCTACAGAAACAAGAAGAAATGAGAGACACCCAGTCAGTACTCACACCGAAAGATAAAATCAGAATTTGTAGAAGTCTTTGTGATACGAAATCTGAAAAGAAAGTGAATAACAAATAGCTAACAATAATAACTTTATAAGCACCAAAGTCAATATATAATTACACACTGACATTTCTAAAGTTTTGTATTCGCAAGCCTAGTAGTGAGATTTTTTATTTGAGAGGTTTTTAAACATCAGAATCAAAGCTATGATATTAAATTAATAACTGACTAAGGTGCTTTTCTGCATTTTAAAAGCTTGCTTTTATAATTTAATTTTTTTTTCAGATTTAAAACAGTCATGGTGCTGACAGTAAGTTCAAACTAATAAAAAGTCAGGAAAAGTACTCAGAATAACAAAACAAAATGTTTGGTAGTGATTCGGTATAAGTGCTTAAAAGTCCAGTGCAAAGTATAATTATATCTCCACTTGACAGATCAGGAACTCTCTCTTAATTCTCATTCGATCACTTCTAAAAGTTTCTGATTTCTCTCATTTCAAAGATGTGTCTGACCTGCTGATACCAAAGATTTTATAAATGTTTCTAAGTTTACAGTTATGTCCTAAACCAGGGATTATCCCTGTTTTTTGCCCATGTTAATCAACACAGCTCAGTTAGCCTTGATGAAGCATGCAAAGCTTTCCTGTGATAAGGTTCTAGCTCTCTTTAGCAGGGCTATATCATAAAACTGCCATACATCTTGCACACAGACTCATAAAAGCTGGTAATAAAGAAAACTGCTCAGAAAAACAAAAGCTTTGCCATCCTGTGGAAATTATTAGGAAGCAAAAATCACAAGACATGATTTAAGGTAACCTCTGAGTTTGTGGCCTTGTATAGTCGGTTGACTTACAAGGATCAAAGGTAGGAAATAAGAAATCTTTTCTGTTAGAGGAGAACACTCTACTTGCCTGTAGCATGGGGTCAAATAAGGCCTAGATTTTTATCAAGACAGCAATGAAACAAGTGAAGTAATTGTTTTTTATGATAAAGAACATCACTGTGGAGAATGAACTGAATCTGGAATTTATTTCATTGTCCTTTGCCAATAATACATCCCTTAACTATGTGAAGCACATTTCAGTGCTGCAGAGATTAAAAACATTCTAACCAAAAGCAGCTGCCAACCAGCTGCAAATCACATCTTTCATAACTGAACTAATTTAGCTTGAAATCCTGGTGACATTTCCAAAGTATTTATCATTAAAATAAGTGTTCATTTTATTCAACAAAACAGCAATATATTATGTTATTGCAAAACTGATGAGCATATTGGAACATTTGCTTCATCTCAAGACTGTAATAGGTCATTGTGTCACCATGTTGGGTTCTCATGACCACATTAAATCTACCTTCAGTGGTATGGGTCAACTTTCTTCAGCATGGTGAGTTGAATACAAGGTCTATTTTCTCTTCAAAGGTTTTGATGGCTTGGGGCTGTGGTTTTAGGAAGACGCCTATGACACAAAGAAACTGCCTATGAAAGAGATAAGCTATGGAGTTAAAGGTATTTTCTCAGTGGCTATCCTGAATTTTGGGATGGGTTCCTACAGGAGCAAAGAACTACTGTACTGCTCACTGCAATCTCCAAACTGTATTTTCTAATGTAAACACACATACTTCGGGGTATACTACAAAAGGAGACAGAAAAAAAAGAAATTTTAATACTTTGGTAATGCAGAAAGCACAAGAACCTGTACAAAATACTTTAATGATTCCTGAAAAGATGAGTGACTTTCAGACCATGTAGAATAGGAGCAGGATAAGAAAATCAGGCTTATTTGGGAAAGATTTTTCTTGAGATTTCCAGATTATTTCAGATTCGCCTGACTCCACAGCCATGAAAATTGATTGAATGCCCTCTTATCTTGTAACTTCACTGGCACCAACTAGAATGTTTTTGATGGAGGTCAGCAATTACTTTTTGTTTGCACAGCATAATAAATTAAAAATTTTACTTTTTTTTGTTGACTTTGCAGCTTAACAATAGATTCATATTTCAAAAATATGACTGCAGTTTTGTAGTTTTTAGCAGTTTTGAAAAAAACAAAAACCCAAAATCAATAATTTTGGTGTTCTCAGCATGCTATGTATTCTGGTATGAGGTTTTTTTATTTTTTTTAGAAAAGATAATGATTAAATATCTCAAGCTGCAAGTTGATTGGAATTAAATAAATTGAATGAGACAGTATGGTTGATGGTCGAATTTGCAGAGCATTCTGAGCCACACTTCTGGTAATAAGGAGTCAAAATTAGACATAGTCTTTCAGAAATCTTAAAATATTAAGGAAATAAATAGTAAAAATTAAGAATCATTACAACATTCTCATTTCCACCATATTCTTCAAAGGATACTTTAAAGGGAATTTAGCACTTCATGTTCATATTTTTATTTTTTAAAAATTAGTTAAATGAAGAAAGCAATTGCAAATATACCTTTAAATATTTGCATTTATTACCCTGAAAGTGTATGCTATGACCTACATGAAAGTGTAGTGAGTCATGCAAAGATCCTGCCTTTAACGTCTTTTGTTTCTTTTATCAAACTTTCAATCTGCTTGAAGTGATATAAAACAATCACATCTGAAAACCGACAGAACTTCACTTAAAAAAATCAAAAAATAAGGCAGAGTTTGTTGAAGTTTTTTGACATGTATTTCATCCATGTAAATAATCAAACAGCATATGACATCAAAGAGAAAGTGCAATTGCCACTTTCCATTTAATGCAGGAGATTCAAATATTATATTAGATAGCAAGGAACTGATAGTTGGTTAAAAGTCTGGTGATGATTTACACTGAATTATGAAATTGCTGAATGTCTTCAGATTTGAAAAGTTCTCATAGAAGCTTTAGTACCAAACTGTAAGTAAACCAACTATAAGGTCTTGTACCAGAAAATTAGTATGATTTTTGCTTGAGCATTTTTCACAGGAACCAAAAATAAGAAAAAAAATACATGTGAACATCTTTTATTCTCTATAATTTTAAAAGATTGTATAATATGATACAGCAGTGCATGGAGTGGGGCCTTTTCATCTGAACTGGAACCATTGAACTCCAGTATTTCTAGACTGAAAAAAAAATTTCTATATTCACTGTACTACATCACTTCAATACGGAATCAGCATACAGACAGCAAAATATTCATTACAAGAAGATGGTCAGATTTTCTTTGTGTAGCAGTTGTGATTGGATAGAAGCAGAAAGGAGAGGTGGACTGTGGGAATTTGGTGAGGGAGAAAGGGGAGACAATTTATCAGAGGGAAGAGCAGATGATGGTAGAAATTTAGCAGACTGTGCATGACAGCTGTGAAAGAAGTGGTTTACAGTTGAGGAGAGTGACTTTGTGAAGGCAGAGTTGGGCAGCATTAATTCTGCTTCACGGAGTCCCGGAACAGTTGAGGTCAGAAGGGATCTGTAGAGATCACATAGTTCAACCTTGCTGTCCACACAGGAGAAGCTAGACCAAGTTGCCCAGTACCTTGTTCAGTCAGGTGTCAAGCAGCTCCAAGAATGGGGACACCATAACCTCACTGGGAAACCTTATCTTTCAAAACTTAGAGTCATCTCTGTTCTTCACTGTTCCTGCAGAAGAATCTAGAGATTCCTGGCTGTCATTAGGGCCACTATACAGGTCTTCTTGTAGTTCCAACTGTCCAACATTTTAACTGATCAGTCTGTCTTTGTGCCAAAATTAATAAGCTCTCTTAGATACAAACAGACATAGTATGGACTGGCCTGTGGATGGAGGGCATGATTCTGTCCAGAGTCCTAGAATTAGGACCAGGCTGGTTTCACTGCATTAGCACTGAATTCGCACTGATTTCTGTGTCTCATATCTTGGAATACTTTTCCTCACAGTCCACAGATACCTCCCTGACTTTTCAAGACTCTCCTTAGATTTGGCATAGCAAGCATTAACTTGAGTCAGTAAGTCTGACTGGAGTCAAGATGAGATTTTTCTGATCCATATTGCCTGAGGAACTTTGTAGCACCTGCACTCTTGGAAATTTACATTGTTCAAGTCCATCAGTATTTTGAATAATTGAAAGCTAACTTTGCAGTCATTGAGATACGCTATATTTTAGAAGCCACGACACACTCTTACTTCATAGAATCATAGAATAGTTGGGGTTGGAAAGAGTCTTTAAAGACCATCTAGATCAAGCCCTCTTCTGTGGGCTGGGACATCTTTCACTAGATCAGGTTGCTCAAAGTCCCGTCCAACCTGAGTTTGAACACTTCCAATGATGGTACACCCACAACTTCTCTGGGCAACCTGTTCAGTTGTCTCACCACGTTAATCATAAAAAATTTCTTCCTTATGTCCAAATTAAATCTACTTTCTTTCAGTTTAAAACCATTGCCTCTTGTTCTATCACTACAGGTAAAGTGTCTCACCATTCTTCTTATAAGCCCTTTTTAAGTATTGGAAGGTCACAATAAGGTCTCTTTGGAGCCTTCTCTTCTCTAAACTGAACAATCCCAACTCTCTCAGCCTTTCTTCATAGGATCAGCGTTTCTTCACAGAATAGGTGTTCCAGCCCTCTGATCATTTTCATGGCCTTCCTCTGGACTCGCTCTAACAGGTCCACATTTTTCGGTCCCACTACAGAAACTAACATCAGTGTTTTGTTAGTGTGGTGGCCTGTACATTTCTACTTCTCTAGGGTGAAATAGCTACTGCTACTCCCTTTCTGCTGCCACCTAATGCCTGGCTATTACATATTTCCTACCACCTTAGGTAATCTGCTGCTAAAAGATGTGGTCTTTTCTATACGCTTCCTGTACCCTGCTTGGATGCTTCATAGTTTTTGTGTATTTTCAGTTTGTTTCTCCTTAAACTTGCCACTGTATATTTGGCTCATTCTCCCTCACCCTTCCCCCATTCTTGAGGAGAACATAAAATGGGACATAGTCCAAAAAAGTACATCTGGTATATTTTTTAATTTTGGCTCAGACTTCCGACCAGAAGTTGAAGAACGGAAGGATTGAAGCCATCTGGCAGCAGCAGTGTGAGAAGATACTGCTGTTTTATTTTTTAATGGTTCCCTCCCAGCTTTGCAAACCACTGCTATTGCCTTCATTTAAGTTACACTTGCAGCTGTGGCTAGATCTGTGGCTTCTCCTTATCTCCTTACACCATGGTAAAGGAAGTATGAAACTATTAATTGTGAAATCATATTATTGTTGATCTTTTAATATTTATAACCTTTTATCTTATTGATTACATTGAATTATATGCAGGGAATTACAGTATTTTCTTGTGTATGCCTCTGTAACTTTTTATTGGATATGTTGTTCATCTTAATTTTGGACATCTATTGAAATCTAGACCTGAATAAGCTGAACATGGTACTAATATTGAAAGAAGATGATCTTTAAAATGCAACGTTAAAATATTTCTTACTTCTGCGTACCAGGAACAGACAAATTTCATTACCAAAATTTGTTTCTATATGAACATGACTCTGTCCATCTACTGATTAGGACTTCAACAAACAGCAAAAGTCGAATAAGTAGTGTGATATTCAGCTACTGTGTTGAAGAAATAAGGCTCAGCTTTTGATTTTAATTAAACCTGTAAAATATTTGAGTCAAGAGAATTCCACTGACTTACTCTTAGTCTAAACTAATATCAGCTCCTGGAGTCTACTGTGTTCACCGAGGGTCAGTCAATTGCCTAACCTACAAATAATGCCACTGAAATTAATTACGGTATTTGAAGAGTGTGAGTAGGATTCATTTCAAAGAATTACCGCTAGAAAAAAGTAAGCTGTCCGCAGTAGAGGCACAGTTCAGTTTCCTAAAAGTAAGCATGTTGTATCATTTGAGACACAGCACTGTTGTTATTTAGACATCCACATTTGGCCAATAAATATGAGTTATGAGAGAGATCTGTGTCCTTCCAGAAGAGCAGATGGTAGCCCAGCAGAATACCTGAAAGTGTCTACCACTACACTAGATACCTATGCCTGAAGTTTCCCAAATTAATTTCCCTCTCCCTATGAAGGCAACTTCATGTTCACTGAATGATTCGTCTAAGACAAAGACGGTGCAGTCTCCCTGCACTGACTGTGGGGGAACTAGGAAGAGTACCTTGGCCAAAATGTCCAATTCCAAACCAACAGAAGTTAAGCAAGTTCATTCCTACTTTAAATGACTTAATATCACTTAACAGTAATAAACATAAGCAAATGCTATAAAGATAAAATATATTTTGCAGTGTTTTTTTTCCATGTAGAAATGTGTTTTGAGCCAAAGTATGAGTAAAATTAATAATATACCTGTATTAATGTAGCAAAGAGTCACTATGAAAAAGTAATGTCACATCTCTTTCATTATTCGTGTTGAACCCAATGATAACTTTATTGTCAATTTTATTGAGAGAATGATCTAATCTCAATTTTTTTTTCACAAAATACAAAGATAGTCATTTAAAGCTACATAATACATACCTAGCAAAAGTTCAATGGAAATAGAAAGAAACCTTTATAACTTAAAGCATAGATATGTCTTGCACTTCGTCTGGCAAAAAAACCTGAATTAAGAAAAAAACAAAAAGAAAAAGGCATTGAGAAAAAGAGAGACACAAAGTGAGAGAGAGAGAGGCCCGGTCTTAATCTCCAGGCTTGTCATTTATTTCTTTCACACAAAAAGTATGGGACACAGGTGGCTGAATGTCAAAGATCGTACTCTGTCTGCATGCTTCATAAGGCATAGGACAAATACATGAAACAGGCTGGGTGAACAGAAAAATCACATGAAGTGGGTGCAGTTTCAGTGACCCATGTCAAAGGTTGCATTGCTTTTGGTGTTTTACAAATGTGTGACAAATTAAATGCCCACCTCCCACAGTTAGCAAATAAGCCATGCAAGTAAGTGTACTCATAAGAAATAAAACTTCATTCAATGTCCTTATTGTGAGGGATCAGGGTCAATTAGCATAAGTAGCACATGTATGCTCTCAGTACAGACATGCAATCTTGGATTATCCTGGATTTTGCAAAACACATGTTAAGATATGTTTGTAATGGTAAAACAATAACCTGGTGAAGGTAAAAAGGATTAGAAGTAGGCAGGTAGGATATTTAGATACAGTTATCAAAGAGGTGACAATTGTGTAATTTCCTGTATATGTATTTGGCTCTTTGACACCCTTCTTGAGTGAAAGTCTATTTAGTGCCATTTCTGCTTTACATTGCAATGGAAATTAGTAAGCAAAGTATGCGAAACTGAAAGCCCCTGAAGTTTCAACAGGTGATAGTCCACAGACCTCTAGTAGTAATTTTCAAATTAGATCTTGTTAGGTCCACATTGTGTTCAGCCTTGTTCCCAGTGGTCATAATCTTGACAGATAAGGTGAAATACTGTGAATATATGAAAGAACATATTTTCACATAGTAGCAGCATATCTAGTTCTTGGTAGGCCGATGAGGGTATTGTAAATGAACTTGAGAATCAATGAAGTGTATACACAACTGTTTTTACAAGTGTCGATCCTTATGTATTTCAGTAAAGTGGCAATTCCTGAGGAGATTGTCTTATTCCTTCAAATGCTATAGGCGCCATTAAAGAGACTCTGAGATTTTGGGTTTATCTATGTCAGTCCTTTCTTTTTACTCTTTGGCTGTTACTCAAGGTACAAACTATGTGTTGTACTTGCTGATTTTGTCTTCATAGTGCATAAAAAGATGTTGCAATTATCTTGTCCAAGACTCCAAGCTTGTTTACATCTTCTAAAACACTGGTCCTTACTTTAAGAATGCTTCTGAAGCCTAAAATTAATCTTTTCTCCTCTTCTCTAGCCCCTGAATATTTCCTTAGATAAGTGGTGGGGGGATGGGATCTGGACTGGACAGCATTATATGCTAGTACGGGAAAAGTGTGATTTGAGACTAGATCTCATTATGGCTATGGAAGACTTTCATTCTGTTATTGAAGATTTTAGTGCAATTTCCCAAGGAAACAAAACATGTGCAGTCATACTTAACATCTCTTTTATCTTTTTCTCTTTATTTGCCTCATTCTGTTCTTTCCTCCTTTCCTAAAAACATGCAAACAATAATCATAAATTCTTTCCTCCTTTCCTAAAAACATGCAAACAATAATCATAAACTGAAAAGCTAACAGATTTCAGTCAAACTGGACAAACAGGAGAGCTCTCTCAGACAAATATTTCTCTTTAAGAAATACACAGCTAAAGTGATGAAAAAAGATATTAGGAGTGTTGATGACTGTGGGCCATTGCTGACTGCAGCTAAGTCTCCGTGCTACCAAACATCAGAGAAGCCACATAGAAAAGCAACATTATGGGGAAATTTTCAATCAAAGCTTGCAGTTAACCATGAGAAGCAAATCCACAGGAAATCAGGCTTCATGAGTTCCAGTGCTCAGATTTTTTTTACTTAAAATGAATGAGAATTTTTTTTCTTTGTTAGACTTTGCAATAGAGGTGTTTGTATCAGGGCCTAATGAATTAAACTGACTCCAGTGAAAGATACCTCAATCTATTTTGAACTTTCTCTAAATGACTTATTGCATGTCTGCAGCATTTTACTCCTGAGAAACATGTTTCATTGGCTTCATGTTCTGAGCATTGACAATTCTGAAAACTTTCTATGTAGAAGCTGCAACAAAGAAAGAACCTGAATGTATCCCCTATGTTTTTAATAGGTTTCTCCATGTCAGATACATCCATGCTTATGCCTATGCTACATGCAACAATGTAAGTGAAATAAGTTTAATCACTAAGAAACACTTCAGATATTATTTCAAAGTGATGTCACTTTTTGAAACTATCACAGACAGCTTTTTCAAGAAAGGTCATTTAGAAAGAGCAAAGGCCTGGAAAGCAGCAAGAATCAAAGGCTGGTAACAGCTAGGGAACCGGCTACTGGGGAAAGAAGGAGAAGAATTACTATAGTAAGAATATTTGATTATTGCTATTAGTTTTGCTCTGTATCCTACCTGTTGGTTGTAATACACATAAATATTTTTTTTTTTTTTTTACTACAGATTTTAGAAGAGAGAAAAAGTATATTCACAAAGCTCAGGACAGTGGGTTGGGAGCATCTTCCTATGAATGAATTCCACAGAATGACTGTGTTTGTGTTTGTGCATGTGTATACGTGCGCCTTTTGTGTGCATGAACTACATGAAATTACAAAATAATTAAACAGAGTATGAAGAAACTGAAGGGTATCCACCTTACCGAAGTCTCAGTTTTAGGGAATACTTTTTGCCTTTATTTGGAAGAAAAAAAAATGTTCTGTTCCTTTAGCTGATTTTCTGTGTGTATGTTCAGAAGAGGTGAGACTTCTGTACTGGGAAGATGAATATGTCATGTTACATCTGAATAAAAGTCTTTTGATACATTTGGCAAACAGAGTGCGGAGCTGCAATGTTTTCTCTTGTCAGATATATTTGCTGCTTCATTTCATGGACTGAAATGACTCACTCGGTGAGAGTCTGGGTCTGAAGTCTAGATTTGAAGAAAGTAAGATTTCACAGGTGCCTCCTCCTGTTCCCACATCTTCTTTATGTTATGCATAAGCCTAATTCAGCCCCCTCAGAAGGCGATGACCACACACCAGACCTACTCTGAGAGACCTGCTTCTACGTCCCTTCTGTTTGGCTTAGCTAAGAAGACTCCTGCCAAAGAGAACTGCAAAATCATCTTTACATTTGACAGCAGAAGCACACCTGCTAAAATGCTGGAAATTCTGGGTAATCATGTGCTACATCTAGGTCGACCAGCAATTACATGGTTTTGACTGCTGCAAAGCCCTGTTCTCCTGATTGTTCATACTGCAGATCTGGTCAGAAAACGCTACACCTACCTCTCAGCATGCTTCCTTTGGTCCTCTTTTTGTGGAAGTGGGTAAGAGAAGGTATGACATATACCCTGAATTCTCTCCAATGTAATATTGGGATGCATGGAATGCAGTTACAGTGAACATTTGAACTCAGAATTTTGGAAGTGTTCTGGTTCACTTTTTGGCCCTCTCCATCCCTCCCTCCTTTCAGGTTTGCTTTCCCCAAGTAGCAGGCTTGAGGCCAGGTGTCCATGCTTTCCCCAAGCAGCATCTCCTGCTGCCAATCTTGAAGGCAGAATAATGGCCTGGATGGAACATGGATCTAAGCCTATCAGACATTTTTATGTTCTTCTGTTAAAAACTTGTGGAGACTGCTGTAGCAGGGTAAATTAGACAAAGTATTCTATGTAATAGAACTTTAAGACAAGTTTGTGTGAAAGACTTAAAAGCTAATTACTTGTTGAAGGAAAGCAAGTTATCATCTACTAGATGGTTGCTTCCCTTCTCAACCAAAAGTAGCTTCTAGAAATTACATTACAAATGAAAACCTTCTCATGCTTTTTCAGTTTAATTCTGAATGCAGCTCTAGCTCCAAAATTCCTCTCTCTAGTTGCTCGCTTTTCTCTCTTAGTGAGCTGAAACAATATCATGAATTATAACACACCAAGATTCAGAGTGGTTTAAATTCAGAAATAGGTCTGGAAGTGAATATAAATCACATACTACACTAACATACTAGGTGATTCTTCAAGCAGCAAGAATGACCACTGGTCCATAATGCAAGACTGAAAACTTCATGCTAGGCTGAAGCAGAGAAATCCAAGGGGACAACAACACTCACATACTTTGAAGACTGTTGCCTCTCCTAGATACACAGTTACAATAAGGAGAGAAAAACAGTGGAATGACATTTCTGTGGTACTTTCCAAATATGGAACAATTAATATATCCTCAGGTAAAATACCTGTGTGAAAGATTATGGTAGAACATAGTGCTTTTCCCATTTGAAACTATGCATATAAGAGCAAAAAACTTTAGAATTGTGTCCTTTTTAAAAGGGCCTCTCAACTTCAGAAACAGTATACCTAGCTCAGTACATGCAAAGAAGCATTGCCAATATAAACACAGTTTTTTCTTCAATATAAAAGCCAAAAAGACAATTATCCACATAAAACACAAATAAATCATCAGTGTTCATATTTACTACCAAGTTTGAGAGGCTCATTTTTCTTCTGAAAGTTTTATGTGTACGTATACTTGCAAGCTACAACATATATGCATATACATAGCTTTTTGTGCATATATGAAAGTAGAGATAATATATTTTTGTATTAATGTTTGAATGGTAGTGAAACAAAGTTATCCCACCATGACCTGAGAATTGTACATTTCAGTCAAGTGGCGATAAATCACAAATTTATCTCTCTGTTTCTCTCAAACACACATATTCTCATTTATCAGTTTGAAAAAAAAAATTAAAATGGCTTAATTAAATATCTTTAAAAAAAAATTGTGCAAAAAGGAGACCAGGATTTTGTATTTAGAACAGAGTAAGAGTGTATCTAAGTTTTAGGAACGCTAGGCATTTTTCAGCAGTTTGGTGGAAGAAGTGTGGAAGAAGGACACAAGGAATAGCATGCAATACAGGCCATATTGGTTGTTACTTTAAATAATGTGAAGGTACTAGAAGTGCACAAGAAAATGCAGAATACTCTTAGCATATTTTCTGCAGAATGTAGAAGGTGAGTAGGGAGAGGAGCAAAGACATCTATCATAAAGTAGAAAAAGAATATTTTACTTTGACCAGTAATTTTAAAGCTTAACAATTACATTTATAAAGAATAGTAAGGAAATGTAAATGGTGCCCTTACTAAATCATTGTCCATAACTTTTTATAATAGAAAATAAAATAGCACAGGCATAAACTGACAGAGGTTAGAAGAGACCTCTGGAAGTCAGACCTCTGGAGGGAAGACCCTCCTGCTCAGAGTAGGGCCTACTTAGATCAGGTTGCTCTGGACCATGTGCAGACGAGTTCTAAATATCTCCAGTGACAGATATTCCACAATTTCTTTGGACAACCTGTTTGAAAATTCCTTACGTATCATCAGAATTTCTCTTGTTCCAGCTTCTGTCCATTTCCTTTTCTTCTGTTGCTGCTCTGGCTCATTCTTCTCTCCACACCCTTATAAGGTAGTTGCAGAAAGCCATAAGGTCTCCCTTGACCTTGTTCTTCTCCAGGCTGAACAGGCCCAGTCCTCTCTGTCCTTATACGACCTAAGATCTAGTCTGATTAGCTAGGTGGCCCTCCTGCTCCAGTATATCTGTCTTTCCTGTACTGGGGATGTCAAAACTGGACACAGTACTGAAAATGCAGACTTGCATATGCTGAATACAGTGAAGTAACCACTTCCTTCAACCTGTTTGCTGCACTCTTGCTAGTACAGCCCTGTATTAACTCTCCATAGCAGGGCACTCTGATAGCTCATGTTAAACAGGTTGTCCACCAGGACTCCCAAGTAATTTTGTCCCAAGATGCTTTCTAGGTGTACAGATGCTCAGAGTTCTGCCTTCCCAGATTCAGGATCCTGTATTTGCTTTTATTAAACTTCGTGAGGTTCCTCTTAGCCCATTTCTGCAACCTGTAGAGTACCCTCTGAATAGAAGCCCTGCACGCCGGTGTATCAGGTTCTTCCCCTGCAATTTGGTATCATCTGTGAATATTCACTTAAAAACTCAGTGAAATTAGTTTGAGGTAGTTTAAGAAAACTAGCTGACCCATTATCTTTTTAATGAATATACATCGCTGGTCTATTCTAGATATTCAGGGGCTGCAACTAGGAACTCAGCATCACTTTTCAGTTGTGGAGGTCAGCTTGTGGTAACAAATGAAGAAACAATAGTGTTACTGATAAATAAAATCATGAAGAAATTGTGGCTATTTATGCTATCAAAAAAAAAATAATCCCATCCAAAACTGAAGCAGACAGAAGAGGAATGTCTCATGCACTCAGGGACTCAAGCAGCAGTATGCAGAATGTAAAAAACCTAGATTCCGTTCACCCCTTTGCATGAATTTTTTTGAACTCACATCTCACACCTCTGAATGCTTGCCCTTAAGTTCAAATGAATGTAAAAGGGCTCTCTCAAGGTCTCATGTTGACACTGTTCCACTGCATAGAGTCAATTATATATTTACTGGAGACAAGTGGTCCATGTGTTCCCATCTCCTGAGAGGGTGTCCTATCCAGAAGGCTGGAGAGCTATACTTGTTCTTCATGTCAATGATCTTTGAGCATGTTATCTAAAGTGGAATAGTGTCAAGAGGAAAGGTTGAAATCAGTTTCCTAAGAATATCTTGTAGCCTAACTGTTCACATCTTTGTCCAGTTCAGAATGGTGACTGAAACAGAGTAAATAGCCTTTCGGGTAAGTTGCCTAATCATCAGGGGTATTTTCAAATGTCTCCCTCAATCTCTGTCCCTGAAGTAACTTTTTATAAATTAAATACAAGTTGAGATAACATGTAATAGAATGACTCTGTTACCTGACAGTTGGGATATTTTGTAAGCTGAGAGACTGCTATCCAAATCTCCTTCAGTGAAGGAAGAGCTGCTGAACAGGGCATTTTATAGTCCACGTTTTATCACAGTTAAGAAAAAACAGAGATATTAAATTTTGTTTGAAATCAATTCCTTTTTAGAAAAATAAATTACCATGTGTAAAACATGTGCTCCCTGAAAAAATGAGATTTTGTCATATATTTACTGTCAGAACGTAAACCTGTCATATAAATGTTTTTCTATAGGTGTAAGCACCTCATACCCAATTACTTCACATCATGAAGTTAGATTTACTCTGCCTCATGCAAGAAGCTAGAACTGTATTTCTTGATCAGAAATATTTTCAGTTTCAGTCTTAAACTGACACCTTAGAACTTTTTCTGGATTGATGGTCTTACAAATTGAATGATTACAGGAGATTCTGAAAGGGAAACTAACCTCCAAAAAAAACTTTGTGGCTGTTCTGTACTCTATCATTTCTGAAAAAGGCCTTGGAGTTTTCCATGCCTCTCATGTTATTAGCAGTACCAAATTGGTGGTTTTGTCTGCAAGCCAGACTATAAATCATCATCAGTGTTAGGCAAGATATTCACTATTAGTGCTTTGTTTTCCCTACTGAAATGTCTTTTTGTGCTTATTTTCTCCTGATCCTTGGAATTCTGCTGACCATCGATCAAAAAAACAACTTGGACTTTCCTCTCTGTCTTGCCTCAGTGAACCTGATTTTCTTGACCATTAACTACTCTCTGGAATGTACATTTACTGTCAGCATCTATAAGCCCCCATATTCTCCTCTCCCAGCTATGCTCTCTTCCTGGCACTGGGTTGCAAAGCAATATTTCCCATATACTGAATGAAGAGCATGTCATAGGCTGTTTGACATGGTCTGGGAACCCACAGAAAACCACTGATGCACAACCCACTTTTATTCCACAGGCCTGTGGGAGCCTAGAGGGATAACAAGCCTTTCTGCTAGGCCGAACACACTATCTCACACACAAAAACCAAATATTCCTGCCTTTACTCTTTAACAGGTTTCATATTCTCACAGAAAAGGATTGTAGACTGATGTTTATCTAAAGATATATCTTGAGAGAAGTTTTCTTGAAATGTGCAAGTAAGCTTGATTTCATGCACCAGCTGTTCTCTTTCTTTAAAAAAATGCAGTGTTTACTGGAGTGAGGAACAGTCTGCATTCATTATTCAGGAGCAAGGAGGTTTTGATTTTTTCCTGAGCTTCTGCAAACCCTTCAAAGAAAGGAAAAGGAAAATGGTTCAACACAAGTTCAGTTAGATGGCTGAATAACTTGTGGTGATATTTCCCAGAAAGCTGCTAATTCAAAGACTTTCTTTTACAAAATAGGTTTGTCAATAGGCCACTTTTCCTCATTGGACTGCCTGGTTTTCTTGTACTGAAAGGTAATACATGTTTTCTTATATTGCTTTGAGAAGGGGAAAAATACAGACACATAGTATATCAGTCTGCAGTGTTATCTTCGTCACGCTTCTTCATCACTAAAGGAAGTTATTAACTTTGCCAATTAAGAGGCTGCAAAAAGTTTCACAGATTCATTGTTCAAAGCATTCTAACTTGTTTGTGGTATTTACTTGTCCTTACATTATCAGTATAGACACAGTAGTTCTGATAAGGCTTTGAGCCTTGATACTAAATGTAGTGTGCATGGTTATGTAGTTCTTTGTATGTAGATTTTACCACAGTATTGGAAACTAAGGAGTTGACTTTCATATACAACTGATTCGGCACCATGTGGGTAATAGCAATACTCCTTCCAGTACTAGAAAAGGCTTGGCACCTCTCTTGGCTGGAAAGATCATATTACTTGTAATGCAATGAAGTGCAACTTAGCTAAAAAATACTTGAATTATGTCAAAACAACAGATTAAATTAATTAGAATTAAGTACTTCAGTAACTATTCAGTCACATGCCAACACTAGAGAGGGAAGCTGGACAATGAACTGCATGAGTTACCACTGCCAGTGTTGTAGTTTATACAACTACCACCTGACAACCAGACAAAGTGGTACCTTCTGGATGCTTTGGTCCACTTGGGCAATGCAAAATAGCTATAAACCTAGCTTAGCTAACCTACAAAGCCAGCTTTATGACTGCTTTACATTGGAAGAATTATAAGCTGTAGCTGTCATGTAGCTATGAGTTTGATCTGTGCCTTCTAGATCTTTGACTCTCATGTTTTGTGATTTAAGGAAATAATGGAAGTGTGTGTATGTAACTCTATTAGAGAAATCTTGCATATGCTTGCACCAGGTGTTAAACAGTCATTCTTGAATTAGCCTGTATACAAAAGTCTATATGTGGTCATAGTGGTTTGTACTTTGGAGTGGGATTTCTGTCTTCAAATTTAGATATCAAAGCATTAAACTCTGACCTAATGTCCCTAGGGTCTTATGTGGTGAGGGGAAAGAAATAAGCAGGTGTTGTTCTTATATCTCTAAGTTGCTATTTTAGTATGAGCTGAGCTGCCTTTTAGAGTTGTTTATTACAGGGGACCTAGATAAATTTATTCAGACTTAAATTTTTTGTTTTTAGGTATCTAAATTTTAGATTCTTATCCAATCTTACTTTCTTATGACTTGCACTCTTACTAAATAAAAAAGCCATTAAATGGCCAGCACTAAAGTAGACCAACTACAAGGTCCTCTTGCAACAGAAAACAGTTTGTGCCACCAGATTTTTCTTTTTGCTTCTCTTTGTACCTTACTGAGCACATTTCATCCATGGAAGGGGCAGAAGAATTCCCAGTCTGTTCGCCTCTATTTGTATTTGTATGTTCCCATGCCAGAAATGGCAGATCAGGTTGTATTGGCAATGCTCAGTGATAGTCCCCTATAGAAAACACGGACTGTGTTTTCCTGCACTGGCCTTTTTTTGGGCCCACTTAGAAGGTCCCAGAGACATAATAATTACTTTTATTTGAGATTTTGATTTCACTGTTTTTTTGTGGGCTTTTTTATGGTTTTCTCTTTGTTTGTTTAAAGTGTCTGAAATAGTGCAAGGGCTTATGAGAATAATGCTCTCTAATGAAGCAGAGCAAGTGTCACACGTTTTAGAGAATAATATGAGGGTAGCTGGGGGTGCTGGAGTGTGAAAGAGCTGCCGAGGATGATGTTTGGTGACTGATCAAGCAGAGGTGCAAAACTTCCTTCCACTTCCTGGATGTAGTCCATGGAAAAGTCTTTTCCCAGAACAAGAAAAAACCTGTGTTTCATCCTGGAGAAAACTGTTTGGTTTGTTCCAAGACAGAGCCCATGGGTTGAACTGTGTACGTAATAGTGATGATTTGGGGATTAGGATCTGACCCACAGTAACATGGAAGGGTAAGTTATTTGCCTTAGTAGGAACAGCTGTCCCTCAGTGTGCACCCCAAAGAAGTAAATAGTTGCAGTCCTAAAGGTTACAGGTCAAGAAGAGCTGCAAGTAGAAAAAGGCATTCATTATTCCTCTGTGTTTCTATCC
>Ga0181612_114184_pt1 | contig 26992 bp, 15 predicted proteins | sample HoacroProtozoa21_FD_119630 | JGI IMG/M metagenome (GOLD analysis project Ga0181612, IMG submission 119630) | Hoatzin crop microbial communities from Cojedes, Venezuel. Combined Assembly of Gp0051906, Gp0051904, Gp0051908
AGTGGTCCATCTGTCAAATCCATGTCCTTCCAATTTAGAGACAAGGACATCATGTGGGACAGTGTCGAATGCCTTGCACAAGTCCAGGTAGACGATGTCAGTTGCCCGCCCTTTGTCCACTGATACTGTAACCCCATCATAGAAGGCTACCAAGTTGGTCAGGCACGATTTTCCCTTGGTGAAGCCATGTTGGCTGTCCCAAATCACTTCCTTGTTATCCATGTGCCTTAGCATGGTTTTGAGGAGGATCTGCTCCATTATCTTGCCCCTCCTGGTTCCCTGTCCTGTTACTCTGGGGCAATGCTTGTGCTTTGGTAAAACTTTATCACGCTTGCATCAATGTAATTGTGACCAAAGCCTGAGGAAGGGATGTAGATGGTCAGAATCTGTCTGGGACGGGGCTTTGCCCTCTGCGTGTTTTTGTTGTACTGTGCCTCTGCCCACCCTGGTGACAGGCCGCTGGGTTGTGCAATGCTGCTTCTGTCGTTCCTGCTCTTTATCCCAGGCCTAGAAACACTTTTCCCTCACCCCTTTCTGAGGCGACCCGTAAAAGCATTCCACATAGTCCTCATGGGACTATGCCTCTCTCTCTCTCTCTCTCTCCGTTTTAGGTGCTGGAGTAGAAGGGTCTGTCAGCGTCGCATATGCTCACATATACGCAGTGCTGTCCTGCCAGATACGTACCCTGCAGCGCAGCCCTCCATTCCCCCTGCACACACACACAAACACCCGTCCTGACCCTGTTCTTCGCTTCCCTCTCTCTGGATGGAGGATTTTGCATGCCATTCCGCACACAAGCTGTGCGCACAAATGCACTGCCCTGTGCCTCCTCCTGAACTCTCTGCATGAGACCTGGCACAGCTTTGCCTGCCGATCAGATGCTTGTAGCCTACCTCTTCCAAAGGTATACCCTGAGACATCCCCTCACCACTCTCTGTAAAGTCACATAAACCGGCCCATAGACATTTCTTCCCACCACCCATTCTCTCATATGCTTCTCAAAGCCCCCAGGCTTTCAAAGCTGAATCAGAGGCATTTGAGATGAGGCACAGGTGATATGTGCTCCCGAAGGTTCCTATATATCCTCAGGCTCTGGCGGTTGGTTATTTCTCACAGGACTGCTGCTGTTGTGCAGGCTTACTGCTGACGGGGCCCTTGGGGCATCTCTGCAGTCCTCAGCAGAGCCTCCCTCTGCCTGGCTGTCACTAACGTGGAGCCTGTTTGTTGTGGTTCCGTTGACCCTTTCCTGCTCAGGTTTCAGCTGGTGCATGGCAGGGATGTGTTTATGCCTGGAGTCAAAACCGTCTTGGAAATTCGTTTGCTTCTGGGTACTTTCTTGAATGTTACCTTCTTGCTTAATGTGCCAACTGGCCCTGTCTCTGTGGCATTTCTTCTTCTCTGTGGCATTTTGGGAGAGGTTTCATCATGATACAAGAAAGAAATTTTTACATTGAGAGCTATGAATCAAGGGAACAACCTCCCCAGGGGCGTGGTAGAGTCCCCATCACTGAAGGTTTTCAAGATGTGATAGTCTCATCTAGGCTCCCTTTCCCATGAAAGATTTGTCCAGATGATCTTTTGAGGTCCCTTCCAACCTGGGCTGTTCTATGATTTGATGATTCTTTCCAAATACGCTGTCTTTGCAGCAGGCTGCTGGCATCTGTAGGGGTGATATATGTCATTTGGGAACATGTCAGCAGGAATTCGATCAAGGGGTTCTGGGTGTGTTGGGGATCCCAATGTGTCTTACTACGTATGTGGATCAAGAGAAGTGGGAACTTTTGGGAGGAACAGGGAGGAACAGTTGGATTGTTGTCACCTGTCACTTGTGAGCATTAGTACTTGATGTCTAGTACTAGGCTCAGACCTGTCCTGGAAATGATATCTGGAGTCTGGAGGGAGGTCAGTGTTGATGACAAGGCCAAGGCTGCAGGCGTGCTTGACAGAAAGTTGGTGACATTGTCCATTGTGATAAGAAAGGAGACAGAAAGGATGGTTTGAGTGAGGAGATTAGGAACCATGCTATAGGTTTGTTGAATGTGAACAGAGACATGACTGCCTGAAAGAAGGTGTCTGAGAGACAGGCTGAAATTGTAGTTTGGCTAGGAGCAGGCTGGATCTAGAATACGGAGGTAGAACTACGAGTAACCAGAAAGGAGGTGGGAATTCTATGTGAGCTATTATCTCGATGCAGTGGTGTGCGGGTAGGGGCTGTGAGCAGAGCTTTGTGGATCATCTCCAGAAAGCTGGGAAAGGGATAAGGCAGCTGCTCAGACATGCTAACAGAGCTATTAGAAGAGCATAAGGCTGAGGAAACTGGTCCCTTCCCTAGGAACTACAGGGATGTTCCTGCTACGTTAGCACTTTTAGCTCGATTGCCTGGGAGCTGAGAAGCTACAGAGAACACAGTAAGCCTCAAAGATCCCAGTAGAAAGGGGCCACTACTGCTCCTCCTGAACCGTGGAAGAGGAGTCCCTTTGGGCAGATGGGATGCAGAAAGAAGCTTATTGGCATCACAGACTTGTCTTCTGCCCCGCTCTCACTGCACACTGGTATAACAAGTGAGAACCTCTTGTATCAGCAAATGGAGAAAGAGAAAGAAAGAGAGAGACTGCTTTCAATTAAAACACAAAAAATGGCTGAGAGTGGAGAAGTTGTGTGCTCTTGAAGGGCTGTGATTCCCATCTGTCTGAACAATTGACAAGTGTGGCTCCATCCTCCCAGACAGGAGAGATGCAGGTGAAGTAATATTTCTCCAAAAAGACAGAGACAAAAAAGTGGATTTAATGAGCATTGTTCAAGTGGGGGACATCTCAAGATGAAAGAGCAAATGAAGATAAAGGGAAGCCATTATATGTACAAAGGAAGGGCGGGGAACATGGTTGGAGCATCTACCCCATAGCAGGCACTACTGGGGGGAATAAGTAACTCACAAGCCACTATATTCTTTGTCAGTATTATGGAATGGAAGGAAGTGAATGGGAATATATATGTGTATGTATGTCACAGGCTTTGCCTTGGTCTGTGCATTTTGCATAGATTGCAAGATGCTTATATCATGCAAAATAGAGTGCACAGTGACACTGTTTAGTGTGCACTTCCAGAGATTGTCGTTTTCCACCTTCTCTTTCCATGCAATCATAGTGGCTGGTGGTCTCTGGCTTGACTTTAGATCAGGAGACACTGGCTGCTGTTGGAGGCTGGTCACAGACAGACTGGGTTGTGGAAGTGGTTTAGGATAGCAGGAAGGTGACTAACAGCACAAGATGTTTATTCTGAGGTGGAAAGAAGTGGGATGCTCAGCAAGCCAGGTCATTGTGTTGATTAACTGCAACTGGAAACAGGAAATGAGCATTTTCCTAGTGGCTGCGTCAGGGTTAGAGCGACTGGTACTTTGTTATCACTCAGGGGGATCCTGAGGAAATCACTGATTTCAGTGATGCGAGGTTGTTCCAGCTTCTCTATAGGGAAGTGAACTGGTCTTGCAGCTTAAAATTATGATGCAACTTCCAACAGCAAAATCTTTGCTTTGGTAATGGACATTTTGGAAAGAGAGGGCTTCTTGGAATTTAATTCTGAGCATGGGTTTACAGGCATGGGGGAAAGCTACCTGCATTGTCTGAAATGGAGTACTTTGACCAGGAGTAATGTTCACACTGGTGGATGGGTTAGAGACTTGTTCTGAGACATCCTGGCTTTGCTGTTTCCTCTCGCTGGTTTGTCGTATGTGCTCGTGCCACTGAAGATGTTGCGCTAGCCCTGCAGGTTATGTCTGGACTCTGCTTTCCTACTATCCAGCTTGCTATCTGGCTTATGTGTCTAATATGTAGTTTTCTGCTTTCAAAGTGCTTTGTGAAACTAGGACCTGGACAAGGAACAGCTGACTGAAGCTAAGTGTAGAAGAGGCTGTGGTGATGCTAGTGGAAGACCTGTAGAACTCCAACTGTTGAAAGCATTGGCTCTCAGTGTGCTGAACTAATGTGTTAATCTTAGCATCCTGTGTCTCAGGAAGGTAGTAGGACACCCAATAGTTTAATTGCTGAAAAATATTTATGTCCTTGTGCCAATCAGAAGGATGTTCCTGAGCCAGTTAGGTTCCAGTCTGGCTGTGACAATCGCTGCTTTTATTGGACTGAGTATTGTTTGTTTGTGGGAGCCATAGCTAAGTGGCTCACCTTTCAGAGAGATGGGAGATGAGGTCCACTTCACAGGTAGGATCTCAGGAGACATACATCAGCTTTGTCTGCTCCTTTCTGTTACTGCCTGTTATAGCTGTCACCACTGAGATTGGTTTCGATCCGGGATGAGTGATATTCTCAGACAGTTCTGCCTTGTCTTAAGGATCTGACTTTACTCAGGAAAATAAATGAAGCTACGATGTGTGTGTCTGAGCACAGACTATTAAGCAGGAGTCATCAGGGATGGAATAAAAAGTGCTTTTCCTCAAAGTATGGCTCTGTAACAATTAAAGGTACTATAGCAAGTAGACTGATAATGTTGCTGTACAGCTCAGTGGAAGAATGAGATGAAAGCAAGGGTGGCTTCATGTAGTCTTTCCCACTGCTTTTCTAGCCGGAAGAGACTACAGAAAGAGGATGGTAGGTGAGTAGAATAGGGAATAGCCGGGATCATAGGTACCAGACAGTGAATAAGCGAGCCAGCTTTGGCCTCAGGAGGATGGGATCAAGGACTCTTCCTTTAGCAGAGTTCATTTTCTGTAACACTCATGGCTTTGTGACTGGGAAATGCTGTTGATAGGATCCCAGAGAAGTTTCTCAATTGTATAGCTGGTAGAGGGCTGCAGAGTACCCAAGTGGTGCCAGGCAGAAATAACAGGAAACAAGTGAACTTTGTACCCCAGCTGGCCAGAAGGGATGAACATCATACTTGCAGAAGAAAGGCTGATGGTTGGTGCACAGACAGCACTGGTTTTGTGTTGTTGCGGTGCAACGTTAGGAGTGGTTAACCAAGTTAGCAGTGATTGGCACCCCAGGAGCAAATGTATACCATTGTCAGATGAAGTTACATGTCTGTGGCTGTGTGTGTAATAACTGCTGTATATGTATTCTACAGACAGGTTTTAAAAAAGATATGAAAGTTACAAATTTGGTCCTGAGAAATTAGATAAGGGCAGGTTTATAGCTGACTGGATAGCCCTGATTCTGCTCATCCGTGCACAACCTCTGGTACATGGTGCAGCCCAGCATCACATGGGATATCAGAGAGAGAAAATGCTAGAGCTCAGCTCTTCCAAATTCTAGACAGGCACCTTAATGCACATGTCTCCTTGAAACGGACCACATTGCTTTGCCATCCTTTGCACTGAAAGATGCAGATTTTGTGTAGTAAGCCATATGTAATTGTTTCGGTGCATCAGAATACACACATACCTTTTACCTGTATTCGTTTGGATGCACTGTATAATGCTATATATATGTGCACACTTACACGTGTATGTAATATGAACACCAGGGAATCCATTCAGTAGAAAACCACTATTCTGTATATATCTACAATATTATTAAAAATATTGAGTTAATAAATACGTGTTCTTGACAGACGCATTTAGGAACCATCAATTAGGTTTTGGCATTCATTAGGTGGGGAGAAGTCCAATCAGATTTCACTGACTCAAAAAAGCCGCCTATAAATTGTGGGCTGTTTGTTCTGACGTTTGATGAATTATTCTTCATAATCCACTGTCTGCTGCGATAAATCTAATCTGTCAGTTTTTGCTGTCTTAATAATTCTTAGAGCAACACTGTGACATTTTGTTTTCATAGAGGGGATAGAAAGGCTGGTACAATGGAAAAAACCCCTTCATTTGCTGTCTGGGAAGTAGATTGCTCTACTCCAAGGTAACATTTGCTCATGCCTAGAACTCTGGTCTTGCAGACTTGCAGGGATCGGTGAGTCCTTGGTGCCATGGACAGGTACGTGCCTGTTCTTGAAAAGATGACCAGACTAGGATGAGGTTCACATTCCTTAAACTTAGTCCAGGAAGGGCATTCAGACTTTTGAAAGCAATAGGATCCTAATGTCAATAAAGTGAATTCCAAAAGTTCTGGGAGTCACAAGCCTTAGAAATGCTGTTTCAGATGTAGAACAGAGTAACTTTTTGGCTATTCTGCCACATGAAATAGAGGGGAGATTGTACTATGCAGTGTTAAGACAGCAGCTGCAGCCCCTGAAACTTCCCTGGGAAACCTGCTGTCTTCCCAGAGTGGCACTGTGTTGGTCTGCTTTCCAGCAAGCTCATGAATCCCATCATCACAGTGCCTCGCGCTGTCTTGGCTGGGAGACTGCAGGCGGCATGATCACTGTGTAAATCTCGGAAAGCTCCTGCTGACTGAGCTCACCTTAGCAAATTGCCATCCATGGAGCCGTGATGAAGAGGGAAACTATTCAGCGCTGTCTCTGCCAGGAGTGTAAAAACCAGATGAACTGAGTCACCTCAAGGGAATTCCAGCTTGGAGTATCACAGCACAAGGAAATGTGCAAAATTTACCTAACTTAATCACTTTCTTGCTGTCAGCTTCCGCCGTGGATGTATCTCCCAACTGTATCCCTTTGTCTTGAATGGATTTGTACCACCTTCCTCTTGTGCATCTTCCTGTGCTGCTGCATGGCAGAAAAACGCTAGGAGACTGCGAGCCGCTACTGGCCATCACAACACAATACTGTTGTTAATGGAGCTTTGTTGTATCATGGCCTGTGATGAGTATCCTGGAGGCAAGAAGTTCAAGTTAATCCCGTGTTGCCTAGTCAGCCCCTTCTGAAATAGCAGGACATCTCCTAGATTGCTATCTCCAAATAGAAAATGCAAGACTCAGGAGCAATTACAGTGTGCTGAGATCAGAAGAGGAGATCTGCTGTGAAATTGTGGTTGAGGTTTTGAATGTTTCTGTTTGCATTGCTTTTTGCTGATAAGAGAATAACATCAGCCCTGTTGGGCCCCTTTTTGTGAATTATTTTGAGTGGCTGCGATTGGTAAAGCTGTGGAGCACGGTGAAGTGTCTGGAGATGGCCTGTGTTGGAGAAGGTCTCAGCTCCTGCGGCACGTTCGCCAGATGTGCCAGACTGGCAGAGTGCACCGACATGGGCATATTTACACTAATTTCTGGCATATTTACCGTCCTTTTGATTTTATTGTCTGCAAGTTACATGACAGATATTTCGTGAAGATGCACTGTTACCAAAGCTCAGGGTTTACCCTGGAGACTGGGCCACTTCCAGCTGTGGTTCCCCCATATCCTTTGCACTCTCAGAAACTTACAGGGTCTATCTGTAACTTCCTAGGCTGTCAAAACAGCAACTGAGTCCCACGCTAGCAGCCGGTGAGACAGTTCCTCTGTTGTCCATCCTGCTGTCATTAACACTGGTCAGTCTGGTGCAAAGAGCTTCTGAAGAACATAAGGATGACTGTACAGATCAGACCAAAAGCTGAAGCCCACCACTCTGCCTCCAACTGTAGCCAGTGTTGGCTAAGAGATAAAGGCTATAAAAGCATGGCAGACATACAGTTAAACTTTACCTGGTATGATCTTCCCACTTCCAGTAATCTGAAGGTTTGATTTCCTGGGCCAGAGATTGTATCTTGGTGTTTAGTAGTTTGTGATGGATGTTCTTCATCAAATTACCTACCCACTTGGACTTTTGGTATTCATAACATCCCGTGGCAGGAAGTTTCACAGCTTAATTGGTGTGGGGAAAAAAATCCTTCTTTTTGCTTGTTTTAATCCTGCCATCTGGTAATCTTGTGTGCTAATCGGCAATTTGCTGCTCCTGAGTTCTTCTATGGAGTATATGAACGTTCCCAATCCTGTTCTCTGTGACGGAAGTGATTTTATAGAACTCTGTGACATTCCCTCCCCATTGTCTTTCTTTCCAGGCTGAAGAGTCCTTTGAAGTCCTGGGAAATATTTGAAGGCAATTTTGAAATGCTTTGGTGAAGGACTCTCTTCCCCTGGGGAAGTTTCCTCACTGACATCACCTGTATTGGACTGTTTCAGCTCTGACAAGGTTGAGAAAAGGTTCTTTGCAAGCAGTTGTGGAAAACAAGAATTTTCAAAAGTGTGCTGGACTCGGCTGAAAACCTCCTGGATAGGACTTGTAATGCCGAATACTTTTACTTAGATCCCGTAGTGGCCTCATTCTGGCCGCACCACATACAGAGGCGTGGAGCACCATGCTGGAAGTGGTTCAGCTTGCCAGCTAAACAGGGCTGGGATGTGGAGACACCTGTTGTTAGTGATCCTGCATCCCACTGCACCCTAAATTTTTCCTGAACAGACTGCTGGCACATGGCCTCTGTTCATCTGCTATGGTCACTATGGCAGAGCAGAGCCTCCACATCCCACTCGAGATGATGTTATGTAGTGCTGGGTCAGGAAGGGGCTCCATGCCTTAGGCTCCTGCTCCAGGGTACCTTGCTGGCAGCCTTTCTGGAGAAGGAAGGGAACATACCTCTCTGTGGAGTGGGCAGGTTGAAACTAAGTGGTGATACTTGGTCATTTACTGCAGCACAGGGATATAAAAAGGTTGGGATTAAGAGGCAGTGTATTTCAAAAGAAATTAGCTAGCAAGACATGCACATTTGACATTTATGGTTTGGAGATTAAGACATCAGGCTGGAACTTGGGATATCTGGGTTAAATCCTAACTCTGTCAAAGATTTCTCAGAACATGCTGGGCAGGTGGTGTAAAGTAGTACTTTCAAAAAGGACTCAGGATTTGGGCGCTTAAATCCAATTGACTTCCAGTAACTTCCTAAGTGTTTAAGGACAAGACTCACAGAAAATACTGAGGCGTACTGATGCTCGACATTGTGGCATCAGCTGGTGTGTGCCGCAGACCTCGGGCAGAGCAGTGTGTGCTTTGGGAGCGCACTTCAGCATGCGAGGAGGCCTGTAGGTGACAGCTGGGGACTCCTGGAAAGCGTGACTTTGTGCAGGGCCCGTGGTGGCTGTGCACCTTGTACAGTGGCACTCTGGGCCTAATGATAGTCTGTAGGTGCAACCTCAGCACAAATACATACTAATAAGTGTCTAAGTAGATAGATCCTGTAAGAGCTTTTCATATCAGCTCCCTGAGGTGTGAATACTAATACCAACAATCATGGAAAGATTTTGCATATTTAAAATTAAACGAGCTTCATTCTTCAGAATTAAACAGTCAGGGCTGTGTTTCCAGCCAGTGACACATCCATTTGTGGGTTGAGCACGTGCCCAGTGGGGAGCTGGCTGTGCAGAAGTCTAGTGAGGGAAACCACTGTGTGCAGGGACCCTGCTCACCTGTACAGCTGTAAACCTGCGGCTGGCTGTCCTGCTCCTTTGAAAGAGCAGCCCTAAAGTTCCTTTTCTCTCTTTTAAACCTTTATTAAATCTGTCTGGAAACTGTGCTTGTTTCATCTCCTGCCAAGATTACAGATGGTAACAGCCAGTTTGATAAGGCCCTGTGAGACCAGCTGTGGCCTGAAAGAAGCTCCAGAGTTCCTGAAGTACCGTGTCAGGTGGGCTCTGAGACTGTCCCAGACCTTCGGTTGCTAATTATGCATCCTGGAAATGATGGTTACTGTCTTTGTTAAGGGTGCTTATTAGCTGGGTGCTTGTGAGCAGTAAGAGCCCGCAGGCTGCTCCAAGAACTCCCTGCCTGCGTGAAATGGGTGCAGCTGCCTCCTCTTCGGAAGGACCCCGCTCTCCTGCAGGCAGTGTGGAAGCCTGGCTCACCCCTTCACTGCTTCCATGTCACACAGCCTCTCGCTCGTTTTTGCGCATCTGGGACACACAGCCTGCTTCAGAGGCACTAGCTGCCTGCAGTGAGCTGCGAAAGGACAATTTCATAATGAATGAGGGTGATTTGCTAAGTGGGGGGTCCTGGAGCCCAGCCATAATTGTGCTGCTGCTTTATCTGAGCCTCACACCTGCTCATGTAATGGCCCGGCTGTGATCCCTGCCTCCCTGGCGTGCATGCTCTAGCCTTCTGCTCCTGGAGGAGCCATCAATTCTGTGGCCCTGCTGCAGTCCCTCGCCTTGCTGCCCTGCCTGCAGCCTGTGGGTGCCCATAGCTTCCCCCTTGAATTGCAGCAGAGCCACTGGGCTGGCTCTGACGGACATGACTGTGAACCTGGCTTTTGTGTGATAAATAACAAGTTTTTAAATGAAATCCTTCTGCCCAGAACTCCTAGAGGCAGCTTTCTTATAGATAGATAGATAGATAGATAGATAGATAGATAGATAGATTATTTCTGCCAGGGGGAAGATGTGCAGCTTTTTTTTCCCCTGCATGCATTCAATGCTGGTGAAAATTGTTGGAGTGACAGTGTAGGCAATTAAAAGCTTTTGAAATCCAGAGCAGATGGAATTTTATCCAATTTATATGTGGTACCTTACTGGATTCAGGCCAGTGAACTCCCAATTCTGTGCTTTAACCTTTGGAAGATGTTACCACCCTTATGACAGTTAGACTAGTAATACTGGCTGCTACTCTGTAAAGGTACATCCCTTTAAAGTGAGGATGTAGGGTAGTGAGAGAGTTGAAGAAAGACCCAGCTCGACCTCATGTGGCAAGTTCTCTGTCTGTATTTTTTTCCTTTCTTATGGGATCTCAAAGCCCAGCCTGCTCCTGGGCACCTTAAGTCTCTTCCCCTTAACAGGTCCTCTCTTCAGCTGATAGACAAACTTCACACAAAGGTAACAGTCCCTGTGTCTTGAACATGTCCCCTGTGCCATCTGTCATCCCATCGGTGCTTCTTTCCTTATACTAATCTGAAATGAGAATCTAAAAATCCAGATGTGAGAGAGAAAAGAAAGGGCGAGGGGAGGGGAAAGAGAGAAAAACCTTTTTTCTCTTGAGACACGAATGTCAATAGGTTTGAATTATGGGCCTGCTGTAATTAAAAAACACATAGCTAGTTGTTTTTAAATGCAGTTGTTTTACTTAATTGATTTTGCCGCCAGGACCAAAGGGAGTTAAATAAATAAATAAAAAGCACCTTCCTAATGAATTACTGATTAAATAAATAAATAAATAAGCACCTTCCTACTGAATTACTGGAGGCAGCTGAGTCTCTGTTGGAATCTAATTGCTGCAAATGCTCCAGTTTGTTGCTAGCAATAGTTTTCTGTGGAAGGGGCTGGGAGAGAAAGGGTAGGGTGGTGTGGGAGGGGGCTCATTCCCTGGCAGCTGCAGGAGGGAACAGGCTGCTCCTTGTATAGTGTTTTTCTTCCTTGTCAGCAAAAAGAGTATTCGTTTAACGCTGTGCATGAAGACTTTGCTTAGAAGGTCTTTATTCATATATAATTACTAGCTTGCTGCAGCTCCCATCTTTAATTACCTTTTAAAAAGTAGGTTATAAAAATGCACTGACATTCTTTCTTTTTTGTTACTGCATAAATTACAGTCTTCTCAACTGCTCACCCAAAATCAGTTCAGCCCGTGGGAAGGGTGGGACCGGTTCCCTTTGCTGACTTCTGGATACCTCAGAGCTTGTCTGCATCTTGCTCTACAGAGCAGGACAGAAAGCCTCAACTAAGCATTACACGCACTAGCCACATAACCATGTTGGCACTCCCGCTGAGCTAATTAACTGTGCGGAGGGGCCTGGTTAGTCAGCCAGGCTGGTATCACACTACCATGGTAACAGTGTTTCCAGGGCCCGAGCTGCCCAGTGCTGCACCGAGGGTCTCTAGCAGGGTGCTGTATTATGCAGGGCAGATGGGCCTTTGCCCGTCTCCCATTGCCTCACCCATGTCTGTCTAGGTTTTTGCTTCCCGGACATCCCCCTGGTAAATCTACTTCATCTGCACCTTTCCTTATAGTCTAGTCCTGAGTTTCACAGCCAGAGCTGCTAATAATTTCTGCCCATGAAGTGGTTTGCTGTCCCCACCTGGTGCTTTTTCTGAGCTGAGAGCACTGGTTACTTTTATTGGAGGTGTGAGAAAGGCCGTCATATAAAATATGTTTTCAGTCCAAGCCATCAGAGGTGCAAACTGCAATTTTTGTCCCCCTGCCCTGAATCCAGCCCTTACAACTGCTCCCAGTCGTGTGCTGACTTTTGCCCTTTAAGCTAGCTGATGCTGCTGTAATGCAAGGGAGTACGCACAGTCAGGTTCAAGGGGTGATGGTGGGTGGTATTAAATATCTGCAAAAGAAATACATGCAAAGGGACAGTTGTTGGCTTCTGCACCCAGTAGCAACCAAGGATGCTGACTATAATTGCTCCAACCCATTTTCAGGACAGCCTGAAGGGCTCCCTCACATGCTGCCTGGCCACTCCGTGTCCTAGATGAAATGTGCTGCTGGGGATCTGCCACAGGTTTCCGTAAGCAGAGCACCTCCAGGGCACTTCCATGCTTGGCAGTCTTCACTGGGAGGCCGAAGAGTGAAAAGCTCAGGCAGGGGACAGAGAAAGGATGAAAGGATTGAGCCTGCCCAGCTTTGGCACACTCTGTCTCTGGCCTGTGGGCAGGGCTTTCCTTAGGATAGTCTCTGGCACCCCAAGCTGATGCCTCTTTGTCTTCTCCTGGCAGATAAAAGAACTCTTTGTGAGTTTTGAGGACACTCCCCTGGGAGCAGCGTCGCTAGCCCAGGTCCACAAGGCAGTGCTGCAGGATGGGAGAACGGTGGCGGTGAAAATCCAGCACCCAAAGGTCCAAGCTCAGAGCTCCAAGGATATTTTGCTCATGGAGGTAAAACTACCTGTTAACTTTGACTTATAGAGCAATTGCCATTGAAATGTGTGGGGGCCACGTTAACCCATGGTGTAAGCAGGTATAACAGTGCCTTCCTGTAGCTGTGAAACCTCCAGAGACAAATGCTGTCTTACGGGAATAATGTAGCAAATTGGTGAGGATTGCAGTGAGGGCGATTGTGTGGACTGAGAGACTGAACAAGAGGGTAAGAGTGAAGGAGGGCAGAAGGAGAAGACAGGTCAACATGAAAGACATCAGAGTAAGTCCATATGAGATTGAAAAACTAGAGAGTGAGTCCTGAAGTCTCTTCAGCCTGTGTGCCCATTAACAATTGATTAAACTGGTCTCAGTTCCCTGTGCAGTCAGGGCTGTGTGGCCAAGTAAAAATCATTCTCCACGATTAGCATGTTTTTTTCAGTTAAATTCCACTGTGGATTCAACAACGGCTGAGGTTGCTGTGGTTCGGTTTTGTTTCTTTATCAGCTCCCTAATGCTGAGCTGATTGATGCTGGAAACAAAACCACTAAAATATGGAGGTGGTCACCTAACAGGGGCAGAAACAAAGGAGAAAAACGTTTCAGTGCAACTCTCCTGTTCCTCTCCTGATTGGGGGTACCACTTATGTTCCAAGTGCAATGCTGTAGCTCCTCCCAAACTTGTAGGTCTAGCCCGTTGAAGGGACGAACTGGAGAAAACCTGTGGCACTGCACTGCATTGCAATAGCCAGAGATGCCAGCGGTATGGTGGGGAGCGGGAAATAGAGATGGGGCTGAGGTGGAGGAGAGGCGAAGGACTGGGTCTGTAAGTGGTAGCAGTAAAGTTTTTAGCTCTCCTAATAAGCATATATCTGCATGTATAGTACAATAATGTGCACATCCATTGGCAGACAGGTATGTCCATGGGACTAAAGAGGGGAAGATTAAGCTGAGGGGGTCTGATAAGTGTTTAGAGGGTACTGCTGATGCAATGACACATTCTCCATCACAGCAGATCAGGAATCAAAGATCCTACCTGCACCCTCTCAGAGTAGCACATAAGTAAAGCTTCTTTAGGCAGCTAAAACACCTTGCTTTGAGCATTCCTGGCTAGTCTGCAAAAAAGGACAGCTGGTTCCAGCTGGAACACATCAGTTTGCAGATGGATATTTATTTTGAACTCGTAGTGAAAGAAATTTTTGTGTTCAGTAAAGGTATCCCAGTAAGATGGGATACATCTGTTTCAGTGCTGGTTTGAGAACAGAGAACTGTTTGAACTGGCTTTGGGTCCAGCTGTAGATTTGGATTTGGTTCATGTCCTCTCCAGGACTGACCGCAGTGATCTGCCCGATGAGTTTGCTTTTGTGAGTCATCACATGCACAGCAGTTCTCAGGGGGCTTATGGTGTCCTTGAGTCCAGTGCAGGACAGGATGGCAGAAACTAAGCAGTCAAGGAAGAAGGATGAGCAGGTAATGAAAGGCTGTGAGACCTGGGCAATAAGAGGGTTGTGTATGAACGAGCCCTGGGACTTTTACCCTTTTAACAGTGGGTATCACAGAAAAAAATCCACCCTCACACTGTGTTGCTGTGGTTGCTGATTATATTTGTAAGAGACATTTAAACAAATAATTTTAGAATGATTTCTGGCTTTTCTGTTTTTAGACTAATCCTCCTGGGAAACTTGAAACTAAACCAGTGTATTTCCTTTTGGCAGTTTAGTATTGTCCTTCCTCTACAGACAGTCTAGTTTGTCATCCTCAATATCTGTTGTGTACACACAGCTGTGGGAAAGTAGCTCACAACAAGACACATGCATTCTTGTTTTTAAAGGGTCTCTTGTGGAGTGTTGGCTAAGATGCATCGTCATATCCTTGTGTGGGACTGTTTTTGTGTAGGCTGCACTGAAAGCCAGATTATGTGCACTGAGGTTGTGGTCCTTTAAGAATCTGACAGACATTGCAGCTTGGTAGAAGGTTGATTTAAATATTGATGGAGATGGTCTTATTTAGAGACTGATGGGAAGGAATCTGAATGGGAAAAGCTGGATGGAAAATTGCTAAATTCACTTGAGGTTTCATAGCATCAGTGGTGACTTTAAAAATCACTACAGTATCTGATAAATCCAGAGAGAAATACCTTACTGCTCTTCAAATATCAATACATATTTCAAGACAATATGTCAGACGGATGTCAGAAAAGGGACAGGCCAAATACTTGTTAAGTATGTCCCTGCTCGTGGTCAAGGTGGCAAGTTGATTCAAAAGAGCATTTAAAGAAAGCAAAAAACAATGCATGAATTTTCTCACATCAGGCACCAATGAAATAATCCTGCAGCCCCTGTAAAGTTTATGTACGTGTTCATGAAGATCGCTGGTTACGTTTCATTTGGGTGACATAGATTTGAAAGGATTTATGCCTCTAGATATAACAGTAGAAAAATCATTCAATAGTGTCTGGAACCTGGTGATTACATTTTTAAAGGAACATTGAGTTTGGAACTGACATTTAGATAACAGAAGTAGAGACAGGGGTGGAGAACAAATGTTTTCACACAGCTGAACAGGAGCAGTGATGGTTCATGAATTTATTTTTTGTCATACATTTCAATGATAGCAGCTTTCTGTGTGTGCTTTAAATGTTCCTTCTGCAGTGCAGGAATTCCCACCTCAGTGTCAGAGATCTAGAAAGGGAAACTGTCCAGGAACACACACTGACATGTCTGTTTTCATTTTCAGATGGATGTACAGAACAAATAAGATAAAGACAGCTAAGTGGACTCCAGTTTTATGTTTTATTCTTTTTTTAGGACTCAATTAGTTAAGAAAAGCCAGACAAATTATTTTCCTGAAGTTGGGGTCCAAATTGTCAGCTGGTGTAAATTTGTGACTGGTTGAGAAACTGGCCTTTCGTTTGACCAGAAAGCGTGCAGCTTTAATTATGCCATCCAATCACATAATCTTGATTTTCTTCAGAGAGGACTGCCCATCACTCGTCCTTTAAATGCTGGTTTTAGCAAACGTTTCCAGGAACTTTTCAGCTGGGCTTTTCAAGGTCTTGTGCAGCTGAATATCTAATCCCTTTAAGAAGAAGAGGATGCTAGGTGGTGGGTATATGATACTTAGGAAACACCAACTCAGCATCGCTGACGATGGCTGTGACTGATGCTGAGGAGCAACTCACCCTCTGACCCCCACCAGAAGTGTCCTTTAAAGATCTGTAGCCTACTGCCTGTATCCAAACTCCACTGTCTTATCTGAACTGCCCAGTGGATATTCTGTGCTAGCAAAATTCTTTCTCAGCAGTGGAAGAACTAACATAGAGGTGACAAGTCTTACTTTAGATCTTCCTCTTCTGCATTATCTGAGGGCTGTTCAAATGAAGCCGAACTCGTAGAACTGTGAGGCTCAGAAGATAGTCGCTCCTGGGCCGTACCCTTGGTGAGATGTGGCCATGTGGTCTGTTCTCCAGGGCTTTGTTCTCTTACCTGTAGGCAGCAGGCAGCTGGGCTCCCTTTGGTGTCTGTGCTGTCATTTAACTCAGAGATGTACCTGTGTGGGAAGTACAACCCAAAATTTGTGTTACATGACCAAGGCATAACATCATCTGTTGTGTTATGATACTGCAGGAACCCTACAAGCACTTGGGGTGCAGGTTGGGTTTTTTTTGTCTGTAAATTGCATGGAATGATCCTACCAAAACAGTGCTGTGTGTAGCTGCGTGGGTTTGGAGCCAGAATGCAGCTGATTGTCTGTTTTCTTGTTCTCAGGTTCTCCTCTTGGTTGTGAAGCAGATCTTTCCAGATTTTGAGTTCATGTGGCTGGTGGAAGAAGCTAAAAAGAACCTGCCCTTGGAGCTGGACTTCCTCAATGAAGGCAGAAATGCTGAGAAGGTTGCTCATATGCTCAAGAACTTTGACTTCCTGAAGGTGAGGGAACACATATTTCCGTGTATATATCTGTGTTGATAGTCTCACTTTATGCATCTTGTACACCTCATTCACCACCTGGAGGAACCATACAGAGGGAGAATGGAGCTCAGTCCCTCTGTGGTGCTCATCTGCTGATAAGAACCAGAAACTGCTCTGAGATATGCTTCCTCCTTGTCTGTTTCCTACTGTAGGCACTGTGTATTGGATGAGGAGTGGTGGTTTGGGGCCAGCAATCTCTGGAGCCTGCTGCTCATTTTCCCAAACACTTTCTGAACTTGTCCAGAGTCCTGTGAATTTGCCATTCTTTCTGAGCCATCTGGTGGTACCTTTTCCTGGGCTTTATCTCATCTGAGGGCAAGAAGTGGACATGAAACAGAAAAGCTAGTCTGAAGCTGATGATGTCAAGTAGGACTGGGGATACTGTGTATCTTGGGAGCAAGCATGTTCGCATGAATCCTTCGTCCTGCAAAAAACCACATCCTCACTCTGAAACTGAGCATATGTCCTTCATACACATCCATGGCTAATGCATTCATGTCACCTTCATGTGCATACTCAACTGCACCCATATTGTGCTCTTCCCCACAGACACTGTTACCCCACCCCCTCTGCTACATACTGATTAAGGTCACTGGCAAATGTCTCAAGTACAACCAGACACATACACATCTCATTCTTGGAAAGACATAAGCTCACACCTTCAAACTCACACGTGCATAAATCTTTTGCTGACATGCAAGAGGCACAAGCCTCCGCGTTGTGTATTCTGGAAGTACACAAGTGTGGTCAAGCATACATAGTGCTGTGGGCACAGTCACTGACAGAGCTGTATTTGCGCATACACAAAAGCAGCAAAAAATGTACCCTCCTTTGGACCCTCCTGCATACATGCATCAAGATGAGGTTTTCACCTCCTGTTCATGCAGAATTCCCAAGATGGAAGTGACAAATGTCTGAAATGAGAGGAGATTTTGTTAGACTTTACAGGCTGATGCATCCATTTTTTCCTTGCTTCCTCCATGCAAGGGCTATAATTCCTTGTCACCTGACTCCAGGTTTGGGGCAGTCTTTTGGGGCCCAGTGGCAGCCATGGCCTTCCTATAGAGGCAGACAGCTAAAAGACAGCAGGGCTACAGAAGGCCAAAGGCAAATGATTTTTCTGAGTGGGCGTTTATCAGAAGTGATGCACTTTGAAGAGCTGTATCCATTGCAGCTGTAACTAGGATACTGTGAAGTAAATCCCCATGGAGACGGCCAATCACCTCCTCACTAGGTTAAGGGGCTATCATGATATCAATATGTGTAACAAAAACAAATGGCTTGAGATGGCTAAATAATGGATCCTGCTGTCTGACCTGCCAATTCAGAGACGTGTTCATCACCCAAAGGCAACGGAAGAATTGGGCTCCTGTATCATTAATTTTCACAAACACGCTAGAAAGTTGAGAAGTAGATTTTGTGCTGTGAACCTGTTTGAGCTTTTAAAGCCAGAGATAAATTGTTTCCATGCACTAGCATTACAGCCAAACATCTGTGAGTAATTAAAAACATCACTGAAGAATTTGGCTGTGAGTGAGAGAGGCATCTCCAAGAGCGCGGATAGTGCTTTACAAGCCCACTGACTTGCCCCTGTAAATCTTGAGACAAGAATGAGTGTCATCTGAAATGATCTAAGGCAGCAGGGATCAGTGAGCTAGATGGGCTGGGGAACTATTAGTTTTGAAGTTGGTTTGTTTTCTCACAAATCTAACTGCAAAGAATGGACATACAGATAAGCTGGAAAGGCTGCGAGTAATTGAACCCCGCTTGCCCATAGTGGATCTCTGGCATCAAAGTCATGCGAAGTATGCCAGGAGTGTTGAACGGTGGGACTGAGGGACATTGGAATTGCTCAGCAAAGGAGTCTTTGATCTAAAGCGGCACGCAGGTGGTAGGGTAGAAGTGGGTGACATTGGAAAAATGGTCTCTCTAGGACAGCAACAGTGGGGGAAGCAGATAGTTTGTGAGGGGATGAGACACTGTCAGTAGTTACGAGCAGAGTATAAATCAAATGCTGCTTGTTCAAGAGTTATGATGAGCTACAGTGGCCTGGCTGATTCCCCTGGCTTTGGTCGCACCAAATAGACAACACCTCCTAGCCCTTCCTGCCTTGCCCTGAGGTGCTGGACCATTGCAGTGTGCGAGTCAGGCAGGTGAGGAGAGGGGGCTGCACAGCTGGCTCTCTCTTTACAGGATCCCAAATGTGTATCCCTGTACTGGGGCACAGTAATGGGAATGGGTGGAGCTCCCTTATATCTTTGGCAAAATGTACCCGTGTGGCTTCATGCATGTGCAAAGGCAAATCTGGGCAGCTTTGGAGATCGGTCAGCACAGTCATGCGCAGAATACCCAAAGGGAACTTCAGCAAAAGGACTCTTGACAGTAGGGACTTCAGCATGGAAAGAATTTGGCTGGAGAGAGGCTGGTAAAGGGGGAGCCAGCCTGAGCAATGGCTGTGTCACTGCCTCCCTGGGTCACACCGGGCCTCTTACTGGTACCTCACTCAGCTTGATTTGCTGCAGATTGAATGAAAAGTGCTTTGATATTTTACACTTGTTACTGTGTCACGTTGGCAATAAGATAGTTAAGGGTTTCCCAGGGTTTCTGTGACAAGCCCCTTATTTGTGACACTTGATTTTTCTCCCAGTTCAATTGCAAATGGCCTAAGTATGCAGGGTTTGTCAGCTCAAAGGCGTTTTGTGTTCGAAGGGGCACTGCGGAGATGCAATTTATGGCGATGGCTTATCATTTTTAGAGCTGCGTAAGTGGGCGCTGTGCGTGGCAAACAAGATTTAGTTCCTGCCTAAAGGAGCTGAGTGGATGATTCAGAAACTTGCTATAGTACTAGTTAAACAGCCCAGCTAGAGGAGCTGCAAAGCAGACAAGAAAGCTCTCAAACATCAGTGGGAGGTGGTCAAAATCTTGTAGAGCATGGCCAGAAATGTTGCACGTGGACAGATCCTGCTGCCGTTGAGTTGGTGTGTTTTCCTTGCACACATTGGTGCTGTCCTGGGGAAGAGGCTGGTAGATGGATTTACCTCCCTTGTGCTCAGGCAAAAAACAGGTCCTCACAGCCTCTTCCATCTTTACTCCTTTTCTGGGTTGTGTGTGATATATTCTCCTTGCTTTTCCAGCCTGTTGTTTGACCTAACCCATCTATTCCTGTTTCAGGTCCCCAGGATCTATTGGGAGCTCTCAACGAGGCGCGTCCTTCTCATGGAGTTTATGGAAGGGGGACAGGTGAACGACAGGGCCTACATGGAGAGAAATGGCATCGATGTCAATGAGGTAGCTTCTCAGCCATCTCTGAACTGGGTGTGGTGGGCAATGCAAAACTGATGTTGACATCAACTGCCGTTAATGCAAAACAGAGGCTGACAGGAGGGGGCAGAGGAGGGAGCACATACATATGTGAACAGAGTAATTAATCTGAGAGATTTCAGTTCTTGTGCTTCTGGGAAAACTACATAACCCCTTGTGGGGAACACTCTCCTGTAGGCTGCACAGCTAGAGAGATCTTCGAGGAAACAGATAGTGAAAGATGAACATGGTCTTACATGACATACACCTATGGTTTGTTCCAAGAGGGCAGTTCCTATTATCCTAATAGAACAACTTCAGCTTCTGATTCTTTTTGTCTCTCTTCATTCCCTCTCTTTCTTCTGCATTAACTTTCCCCTGGACAAATGCATGGGATGTAGCTTTTATATCCCAACATCTATCATTTTGTGCAGAAGATGTAAATCATAGGTCTTACACAATCACAGTTGTTAGAGGGCTCGAGCCTCAGCCATGCTGCTTTGCATAATATTCTGACATGGGCTGTTTTCTTCTGCTTTCCAAAATCTCCCTTTTACTTCCGGATGTAACAGTTTTCTTCTTTGCTTCCTGGTCTGACATTACTGTGTAGTTTTGCAGTCCTTCACTGAACAGCTGCCAGATTTCATCCCTGCAGAGAGGCTACATTTCCCCAACAAGTGAAATAGTTTGTATGTGTGGCATGAAGTCAGGAGAGCACTTTGGATTCTCTGTGGCTGAGAGATTCTTGAGGAAAAGAAGGTATTACTTCCCAGAACGGCTGAGCAGATGCCGGGGGAAAGGGTTTTCAGCCATTGCACAGTGTGTCAGGCCACCCCTCCCAGTCAGTGAGTGCTGACTGAGGCACTGCTGCTTGTGTTTCCCCTTGTGCCCTAGTGATGAGCTTCAAAGCCGCACTTGGTTGACTAGCTATCAAAGAGCTGTGGCATAAAATCAATTTTACTTAAGCTGTCCATCCACTTAACTCCAAAATCTGAAAGTTTCGTCTCTCTCTCCCTATCTGTCCCTGGCAAAGTTCATGTGGCCTCAGTCAGAGACATCCCAAAGACCTCTTGAGGGAGGGGAAATGTGAGTTTGGTATACCCCACAAGGAGAGAACGTTAAGTGTACCTGCTCAGCTGCCTCACTGAATCAGCATGCAGCTCTTTCTGCCTAAGGAGTTCGGCCAAATTACAGGTGGAGGACTAACTCTGGCTGTTTCTATTCACTTCCTTCTCTGCTTTTGCACGCCGCAGAAGTCAGTGAGATATTTTCTAGTAAGCTCTGCAGGCAGAAAGGCAGGCTCCCTTTCATGTGTTTGTCCACTGAAATACAGGAAAGGAAGATCTAAGGTTAAAGTAGATTTTGAGACTGTCTGCATTGTGATTGAGGCAAAAAAGCCAAGGTCAATGGGTAATAGTGAACGATGCTCTCTTCGCTGCAAGATGTCTGGTCCATTTTCATTCAAGTGACTTCTTAAAAGAATATGACCTCACCTGTGGGTAGTGCAGTCTCTCTCCTTACACTTCTCCATCAGCAAGAATTTGGAGCATTTGGGTCACTGCTTTTCCTCCTCCTTCTCATCAGGGCATCACAGAGGTCGTTGTCAGCTGAGCAGAGGTAGACACAATGCCTCCTCTGTGTCTGTTTTGTGCTGATGATCCTCCTTTGTGTTTACCAAGGTAAGTGCATCAATGATGCATCTGGTCTGCAACGTGTGTGACTCTTGAGAACACGGTAGCTCACGGACTTTGCTATCAAGAGAGATATTGCAAGCCTCCTCCATGGCAGAACACAGTCAGCTCCATTCACCTGGACAAGTCAACTGATCAAAAGCGAGAGTCGTTTCTTTGAGTGATTTTTTCCTATCCTTTTCTTCTGCTACAAAGGCAGAGGTACAAAGGCAGAGGTCAAATGTAGCCCACAGTGCTCAGATACAACAGTGAATATTCCTCAAGTCTTGAAACAGTCGGTTGGAAAGGCTGGTTTTGATGCGTTAGCAGGAGGACTCTTGAGCAATACATACATTCAGATTTTGAGCTGGGTCTTCCTCACAGTTCATGGATGGCAGATCCGTTTTGAGATCGAGGTAGCTAGCATAGTGTAGCTCCCTGGGACTTTGGTTGCTTCTGTGAATTTCTCAAACTGCTGGAGATAGCAAAGCTGTCTGGAAAAGCCCAGGGAAAAACATTCTTTGCAATCTTCCGTAGCTTTCTCCAGCCAGTCAGGGTGGAAAATTCAATTACTTCAGCCTTTCAGTGGGATGTTTTGCTTCAAGTATGTGCCAAAATAAAGTAGAGAAGCAGCTAATTTCAGTTTTTCTAATTTGCAGAGGCCTTTGCTTGAGATATGAGAGATTTAGGGTAAAAATTCAGCTCATTTCTTTGTTCATCCATGCCTTTGGGAAGGTCGTTTTGTGACATCTTGGCACAATAGGTTCCATGCAGCAATGAAACCACATATTTTGCTGATTCTGAGCTGGTGTCTAAATGATGGCTAAGATGTAATTTTTAAAAAGTTGTCAACAGACTTCTGCTGCTGCAAAGCATAAGCCTCCGAGGTTTCTGCCAATCTGTTGGGTATAGGATGTTACTCAGCTCAGTGGTAGGACTGAGTTTCTGCAAACTTTCTCAGTGCCTGCGCTGAGCTGTTCTTTCTTGCTTTTTTCACCTTTTTCTCTGAAATTAGTGATTAACTTCTACTGATTGCCCATAAAGCAACAGTAGAAAGGAGGGAATACTGAGCCCATCAGAATCATGTCATGGGGAAGGAGGTCTGTTATTAGGGCCACAGTAAGATGAGGTAGGAGCACTGCACACTCCAGACTTCTCCTCCAGCAAGGTGCAGCAGATGGGGACAGATATGACCAAGGTGCATTATCAGCTGCTGCTATTGATGCCCTCAGTAAAGAACTGTGTGGTGTGGTGGTGAGATGAGCAAAAGGCAGCAGACACTGAAAGGAGCGCAAGGAGGGAATGGCAACCCAGATTTCAAAACTATGACGTGGCTTGTAATATACAGCAGTTCTGGCTTTCGAGAGATGCATTAGCTCCCTATAAATCACCTCAATCTATTTATCTAGCAATCCCTCTATCATTGTACTCCATTTTGTTTTACTGGGCTGAGGAAGAGGAGTCTTCACTAAGCAGGATTTCTCTTGACAATACAGCCTTGAAAAGCAAGCTGAGCTTCTCTCCTCTAAATGGAAAGGATCCCTGAGGTGAAAGCTCCCTTCAAACCAGGTTACTGACATTTACTTAATACCGTCTGTAGCAGGATTATCATTAAAGCTGCCCAAAAGCACATTAATCTCTCTGGATCCGTCCAAGCGCTGGATTGTAATGGCATTTAATCAGAGAAGGCTTTGATTTCTGAAGACAAGTGCAAACACTGAAATATCTGCCTGTGGAACAGTTACTTATTGATGTGCAAGTGTAGCTGAGGATGAGCGTGCAGCTCCGATATTGACAGTGAGAGGGAAGCCTGGTGAGGGAAGTTATCAAGAAATGAGCTGGCATGAATTTTGAGGGAAGACTAGGCCAGAGAAGGGTTAAGAAAAGGACTGCCTGGAAACTAGGCTGTTCCTGTTTCAAGACACAAGAGCATTTACAGTCTTGGTTGGGAAGATAAATTTGGAAGAGGTCGGTAGAGCCGGGAAAGGAGAAAAAGAAACTGAGGGACTCTGAAGATGTTTGTAGCATATTGTATGCAGGAGGGAAGGAAAGATAGCAAGCTACTTAGAGCACGGGCTTTTAAAGAAGATCCCAAATGGCACAAATACTCCTTTAGCACCCATTCTGATTTTATCTGTTTCATTTAGAGAGACCTTGTCTGTATACAAATATTAACATCATATCTGTTGCATAAGTCCTCCCTGTCCCTCTTTGTGGATGCTCTGCCTGTCTCCGCAGAGGCTGCTGGTTCAGCAGGCTGTGGGAGCTGTGGAACTTACAGATGCACTCGTGGCATGTGCTGTATTGCCTCCCAACTAACCAGCCAGCTCAGGTAGCCAAGTGGATAGTCCCCCAGGGTCGCCCTGGCTTGGAGTTGAGCCAGGGAAAGGAAACGATGCCATGTACTTCAGCTCACTAAGAGCTTGATTGTGAGCTGTGGACGATTCAGAAGTCAGGGAAATGTTTTGTCCAGCTGAGAAGTGAAAGCAAACAACTAAGGTACTTAAGATGAGCTACTGTGTGCAATTATTGCCATATGTCACCCCATCCCCCTATGGCTTTTTGCTTCCTTCTGTTACTAAATGGGTTCTGCACTGGAATGGCATCCCTTAGCCCGATGCAGAACACAGCTACCTTCTCATGGTTGACAGCTTTGCAACTTGAAATACACTTTCAGTGTGGCATTTACCCTTCTGCCAAGAGTCAGGAGCTGCTGCCTTGTAGCTGCTAAAATTTAAGTGGGATTTCCCAGGGTGGGATCCCTTTGTCAGCACTAGTGTGGAAACCTCTCGTGTCTCAAGTATCTGTGCTTATAACATTCAAGTGTGAAATGAAATGGAGTGTGGAGATGAATACTGTTTCTGGGGAAAATGGCTATTCCTGCTCTTTGCACCTGCTGATTTAGTCTGGGGAGAGGTTTCCTTGCAGATTCTTCTACATTTCCTCTTGTCTGAAGCTTAGTGAAAATTCACAAGGCACTGATAAGCAAGGATAGTGACCACCAGTATTTCCAGCTTCTAAACTGTGCAAAGTCATCAAGTGAAAGAGTTAAATTACGCATGAACCCCTTTCTTACTGAAAGTCAGTCTCAAGCATCAGTGTCAATCAATTGCTGACGTCTCAGCAAGTTGCTTTACATTAAATCCAAGGAAATATGACTACATTTAAAGCCAAAGGAAAATGATCCCCATGGCCATTTTGAGTCTGACAATTAAATAAACAAGGACTGGTCTTTGCTACCTGTGTCCTTTTGAGAATCTGTAGAAGCTTATCAAGTTAGTCCCTCAGTTCCCTAGGTGGATGAGTCAGAATATTTCTCCCCACATAAATGCCGTGGAAGATGGGGCATTGAGCAGGAAAATAATTTCCTCAGTCCCCAACAGAGAGTGTAGGGCATGCTAGGAGTACACTCCAGGAGTCCTAAAAACTATTCCTGTATCTTAGTGACATCGTGTGTGTCCAGATGTCACCTTGCTGTGATGCCAGATCAGTGCATGGTGATACTACTGCATTACAGAGCGCTGTGTTTTGATCCTCACAACTGGATCACAGAAGGCAGAGTGTGAAATCGGATCTCTTGTGTGTGACCACCCTAATCTGCTATGGACAAGAGCCATTTCAGAGCAGAGACACAGAGCAGCTCCAAATTGTGGCTATTCTCCATCCGCACCCTTTGCTAATTTGGCACCAGTTTAACTGGGCAGGATTGTCCTAGCAGGATTAAACCAACCCTTAGATGATGACTGTAATAACAACAACGAAAGAAAGCAAAAACCCAATACACTCTTCAATCTAATTAACCTTCGATTAAGGTTCCAAAATCAATGCTATTATTTTGGCCTGAGGAGGTAATATTGAGCCCTGAGAAATGAGCTGCACAACGACCTTTACTTTTAATAACATCAATAGAAGTTAGTGTCGCCATCTCTTAAAGTAATTGGCAAATATTACAGCCAAATTAAGGCCAGAGACTAGTATCTGCTCCTGATCTAAAGAGACAGTCGCAGAAGGAGGTAGGACAGGACAGGACTTCATCAGACTTTCATCTGGGACTTATCAGGGGCAGGCGGTGAGATCAGCTCTACAGAACCATGTCACAGGATTTTTTTCTTAGCCTTTCTTCTTTGTGTCAGTTGGAGGCATGGAGCCAGGACTACTCCAGCTTGCTCACAAGGCCAGGAAATTGTCGGTGACTTTCCCTGGATAACCCAGGCTGATTTGTTACATTGCAGCTACCCATGAACATGATAATATGTGACATCTTTTTACTGTAGGAGTATTCGTAGGCTCAAATTTGCATGCATTCTTTCCTTTCTGAGAAGTTTCTTGCCAACTATTGTGCATTGGTGTTTGTAAAGATACTGATTTGTGATGGACTTTCCAGTGGGTTGTTATTGTCAGGTTGCTCTGTCAGCTGGGTGTGCTGATTTGTTAAGAGGAGAATTGCGTACAGGGGCTGGTGAGTGGCCGGGAGCTTGCTGCTGTGGGGCTCTGCACCAGGCGATACAATACAGGTTCATCAGAAGTAGCTCCTAGTGGATCATGCAAGGGTAGCAGGTTGTCTAGGCTTTCAGAACTGATGGCAGCAACAGTTTGCAGCTGTGTACGTGTACAACAAGAACTACATCACTGCTGCTGCCTATAGTACTGCTTGGGATCTTCTGAATTAGATGACAGATATGCAGTGGGTATACTTGGTAAAATACTTGGTACATTGGATATGAGTCAGTTAATTAGAAAAGGTGGGGATTAGTAGGGAAGTTCCACAGTAGGTAAGAAACTGATGGAGACATGGTGGAGGGAAATTACCATAGTGGAGTTTCATGAGGTTTGCTCTTCAAACTGATCTTATTTAATTAATTCAGTGATGACCTTGACACAAACAGAACTGTGTGAAGCAGGTTGTTGATGACATCGAGTTGGGAGGTTCTGTCACTGTAGAGGAGGACGAGAGTAGCAATAGCACTTGGTGGCCTTCAGGAGTAAAGTGATAGAAAGGGATAAAAATGAGCAATACCAAGTGAAAAGCTATGTGCTTAAAAACTAATAAGCAGAGCTTCTTAAATATGCTGGGAGTTTATCAGAGGGAAGTGACATATTAGAATTAACTTTGGGATATTAGTCAATCACAGGGTAAGAGTGAGTTTCCAGTGCAATGTGACTGTGTAAAAGGCGGGCTGACTGCTAGGACACATAGAATCACAGAATGTTTGGAGTTGGAAGGGACCTCTGTGGGTCATCTAGTCCAAGCCCCATGCTGAAGCAGGGTTACCTACAGCAGGCTGTACAGGACCTTGTCCAGGCGGGTCTTGAATATCTCCAGAGAAGGAGATTCCACAACCTCCCTGGGCAGCCTGTTCCAGTGCTCCGTCACCCTCAGAGTGAAG
>Ga0181612_135844_pt1 | contig 26989 bp, 16 predicted proteins | sample HoacroProtozoa21_FD_119630 | JGI IMG/M metagenome (GOLD analysis project Ga0181612, IMG submission 119630) | Hoatzin crop microbial communities from Cojedes, Venezuel. Combined Assembly of Gp0051906, Gp0051904, Gp0051908
ATTTTTAAATTTAATTATTTATTCCTAAGTATTAATTCATAAACAGGATTTGAAATTCTTCATTATGCTTCTATATATTAGAACTGTAATATTAATGGTACTTCGGTTCCATGGGATTTTCCAGGACCTGACCTTTACAATATGAGCCCGTTAGGCCAGCTGGAGCATTCCTCTGCTTTTCTGAGAAGGGTGAAATTAGAAAATATCTTGTATAACTTTCTGAAAAAGGTAGAAGGCTAACGAATTAGTGTTTGAAGTCCTCTCAGTTAATCTCTGTGGACAACAGATTTCCACATGATTAAATTACACATGCAGTTTTAAAAATCTAATCTCAGTTCCTCTCTGAAAGTTTGTATTTTCTCTGTCAGTTCTTTACCAGGAAGAAGTTCATTGAAAACATCGAAGATGAAGCCCCAGGATGTTTCTAAGCTCGATAATACCTATCGTAATTTTTAAGTTTGCAGATATTTTAAACACAGAACTGCTTCTGTGGGCACTTACGGTCTCTCGTGTATCAGGAAGACAAATTCTAGATTTTAAACCTTTGTCCTGTACCACTACCTAATCAACATCTGAGAATTTCCATAGACGTAATTTTGACTATATGGACACAGACCTGGTGCATTAATTTTTGCTTTCCAGAATTAGTCAGAGAAGAAAACTGTTTGACTTAGGATTTTTTTATAAAAATACACATAAAAAGGGTTTTTTTCAACAACTATTTTGAATTGCTTGCAGCTAGCTGAAACGAAATCAAACAATACAGGAATGCACACAAGCATGAAACTAATCACTACAGAATTTCCATTTTAAAGGTCAACCCATTTGCTTTACTTCACTTACCATTTTATAAATGGAGAAAGAATTCAATAAATAGAGAAAGAATAATGGAATTAGAACAGAAAAAAATCAAGAGTTAAAGTCCATATCTATAAAGCAGTTTTTGGCATACTGGTTTGTATCCATACTAAGAATATTTCCATTCTAAAATTCCTAATTTAAAGAAGGCAGCTTGATTGCACATAAAATTAATCTAAAACAATCGGCTTTCACAAAACAAAGGTAAAAGATCATATAACTGATTTTTTTCTTATTAAGGATTTATAAGAAGGGCAGGAAAATTTTATTTGAAACTTATAGACTGATTAGGGAATTTCATTTGACATTCAGTAATCAGTTTTCAATAAAACCAAGAAGAATTTCTATTCAAAAGTTCTATCTAGTTTTCTATCTAAATAAAAAGAGTGAAACACTTCTTGCTAAAATTTTTATCAAAACCACTGATGAATCATTCCTCTCAGGAATTGGAATTCAATTATTGTGCTATATTTATCAGAAAGGAAATTGAATTTTCTTTTAAAGAGGCATTTTTTTAACCCACATTTCACCTTTTTTTCTACCTCTGCCTCTATTTTATTATTTTGTTTGGGTGATTCAACTCATTAGCAGTGAAGATGACAGTTTTCACTGATTTTAAGGCCAGCTGAGAGAATTTAGTTCATCTTCTCCAAATTCCTGGTTCACAAAGGTTCTATCACTTGTGTTCATTGATTAATGCTTGAAGCGGACGTTAATGTTTGAAGCTGAAGTTAAGTACACCTTCCAGAGAAACTCCTCATGTTGATTTTAGAACTACCGTTTGTACAGTGTCTATCACAGGCCTCGGTTACAAGTCCTAGTAAAGAAAAACTATCTCGTTCAAACTGGTACATTAGTTCAACATCAGCGTTGTGGAAAAAATTTCTGTATAATTATGTTTAAGTTCACTTCCAGGTATTTGGTATAATTACTGTTTGCTTTCTAGACAGAATTATCCCTTATGTGATTTGCGGCACTTACACATTGATAAAATTAGTCCTTAATCTTCTGTTTGATAAGCTAAATTGATTCAGACCCTTGAAACTCTACCTGTAAGATATAGTTCCCAACTCTTTAATGACGCCTGGGCCCTTTTCTAAATGCAGTTTAGTTTCTCAAGATTCTTCTTGAAATATGGACACCCAAATTACAAAATGTATTTCAGTAATGTTCACATCTGTAGCATAATAGTTACATCCTGAAGGACAACATTACCCCAGGTTTCTCATTGGAATTACAATTAGCTATCACCATGATCATAATACCTTATTTAGAGCAATTGCTTCCTGGGGTAGAGTGTCCTGTCATATATGAGTGTCTGCACCCTGGCTTTAGATGTAAAACCAAGTATCTTGCATCTGTCCCCTATTTAGGCACATAGTAGTTTATTGTATCTGTAAATCAAGTTACCCCATATTGCTTTGTATTGGTGATCTGTCCTTATCATTATTTCCCCCTCCTTTTCTAATGACTTTTTGTGTTTTCTTTCATGTCATTAACAGAAACATTCAATGTTCAAAAGTTGTTTTAGAGAGGTAGTACCGCAAAGTGATGCAGAAAATTAATTTTTTTTCAATATGTTTTTAAATTCTGAGTTGCAAGCAAACTGCTTATTGAGAAGTATGAATCTCCCTCACCCTTTCTAGTTTCAGTTACTCAACTGGACTGTGAGCAGGTAAAATTAGACTTCAATTAGTCCAGTGTATATTGTGTAATTCATGCTTTAGTTTAAAGTTTCTTTTCTTACTTGATGGTACTGCTCAAAACATCACTATAAGATTAAGTACGTATTTAACTGTTAACACCTGTTAAATCTTAGAGGATTTCTATTTCAAAAGGCAAGTATATATACCATGCCAATGTTCAAAAGTAGCAGTAATACACAGTCTCTTTCTATTTTAAAACATCGCATTATTGCAAACACACATATGATGAGATTACTCACTTTTAAAAAATTAATGAAAGGTATATGTGTATTTAAAGCTAAGTATGCACTTAATTACTCACTGGTTTCCCTTTTAAAGTACCACCTAGTTCTGACTGTTCCTGCTTCTCTAAAGGTACCATAAGCATCTTATTCACACACAGCACTGGCTGGTAGCTTTGAGATACGCCCAGGTCTGAGACCCCCCTGCAGAAACAGTCACATACCCTTTTGATACTCCTTTCTCAGAACTGCAGATCCTCCTTCGCTAACTCCTGCTACCTCTGATGCCAGTTGGTGCTGTTGGCTCTAGTGAAGGCAGCAGTAGGAGCAGCTGCAGCAAGAGGGGCAAGGCTGCCTGCCTTAAATCTGTACTTTGACTCAAATGCTTATCTTTTATCCTCACTGTGGGGTAGATGTACATTTAACTTGTGTGCCTGAATTGTTTGCATGTGTCTTTCCTTAGAGAACTCTTTCTGAATTGTGGCAACAGGCAAAACAGTGAAAAGTAAAGGGAACTAATTTAAAATAATCTCATGAATATGTTTTCCAGATAAAAATTTCTTTGAGATGTTTTCTGATAAGAACCCACATAAATGTGGTTAAAAGCCATGTTTCAGCTAGCACCCACCTTCTGTAGAAAGTATGCTGCCCAGTCCGTTTCTTAAAATGGCTTAACAAAACCAGCAGCTGACTTAAATCAGTATTACCTCTGGAATGGGGCAGGTGAGTACTAGTGCTGAGCGATAGTTTCCATGGGCTTCCTTTGGGCATCACAGAGAACCCCACTACCAATGGTCCTTCAAACTCACTGAAGTTTCCCTTGCTATTTTCAACTTTTTATATAATAAATCTCAGAACAATTTGGATCTCTAATGCTTGAAGTTAGGAGTTTTGCAGCCGGGGTTTTGGTTCTGCCCATTACAGTTTTAAGCTAGATTCTGAAAACATCACCTTACTCACAATTTCAGACATTTTGGTCCATTCACGCTGGACTAATTTACACGATCTAAGCATAAGCTGCTAAGATTTCTCCCAGACTGTTCCATTATTTTTCAAAAGGAACCTGAAATCTAGAATCTCCTGTGGGATTTCTTCTGTGGGAAACAAAACCGTGGGACATCAGTGCTGACAATACCATGAAAGTGGATAGGAATTGCACAGGTTCTCCAATTTTTATTTGACAACAATCTTATTTTTGTATACCTGACCAGAAACGATTACAAACTCATTCAGATTATGTGAGCAGAGGTAGTAGGGTATTTTCTTCTCTTTTGTATGCCAATACTGTCAGGTACTGATTAAATATTAAAACATACAGCTAACTCAAGTTCTGTTCAAGTGCTTTATCCAAATCTCTATGGCTGTTATTTTAAAGTGCATCTTCTGAACCCTGCAAATAGCAAGCATTGTTTCTTGGGTTGTCATTCCTTTTCTGATTTGAACACTTTTCTTATGGGAAAATTAGCTTTAATATGAGCTTTTGCTCAAGAGTTAAATTAAAGACATTACTGAATTTTCTGAAGCAAAATATCTACAAAAAAGCTGAGTGCTATCTTGGCCTTTTGTTACAGATGAAAGATGTACCTAGCAATGTGCATTCTTTCTATTTTCCAGCAAAGTCAATGTGCTTAAATTAATCTTCAACTTTCTTCATATTATCCGAGATACTTCTGATAAACTTTATGGTCAGGAAAAGAATTAGAGTTCATCTGTAAAATAATTTTGAGGCTTGGAATGGACATCCCTTAACCTCTGCAGTGATCTATTCCTCTTCCTTATTCCTAGTAATACTTGTAATTCACAAGCCAAATCATTCCTTCTTGTCCTTAAATGTGATATTGCAAAGTTCTGGCTAAGAATAGATGCTCTGAATGACTAAGCAGATTAGTGGAGACTCTCGCTGCACAAAGTGAAGTCATGTTTTGTTTGTTTGGGAAATTAATCTTTGAACCAGGACCTGAGAATTGAAATCCCTTGAGTTACAGGTACCTTCAAAGTAAAGTGACGTATTAAAAGGTAAAAAAATTAGGCAAAGCAAATATGAAAAATGGAAACCTCTGAACACATTTATCTTGGGAGGTACATATTAGGAAGGGTAGAGTGAAATATTAAAAATTCACTGCACTAAGCTTAATCAGCTAATTAAAAAAAGATAACTTTGTTAGCATATTTTAAATTATTGGTAAAATGTAAAAATTAAAAATAATGAGACCTGCTAAAGATGTGATATTATGGCCAACTTTGTAATACCTTTTAAAATACATTTAAAATGTATTTTTTTATATATTGAATACAACAAAAATGTCCTCTCTGTAGAGTCCAAATCATAACTCCATAAAAAAGCACGAGTATCTTCCCTGTAGGGTAAATCCTGTAGTCATTAACATTTCTAGTGACTCATGTAGTGTATTTTCTAAACAGGAAAAAAGCTGCGAAGCTAGGGCAAAGACAGAAATACTACCACTTCAAGCTCTATTGCTTCCATTAATTTTGATGCAGACTTCTGGTTGTTCACTGCATCTCAGGCAAAAACATTTCACAAAAAAGCCCTTCTCTTCGATCCCAATTTAGGAAATCCCTGGCTAGGTGGTAATTCTGGAAAACTTTGGTAAGCTGGAAGCCATGCAAAGCATGGTGCAAACCATCAGCTGCCAAAATCCTTGGCTCATGTGGTTCCCCTAGATAAGGGCAGGTTGTGACAAAGTTTTGTGTAAAGATGACAGGGTGCATCTTCCTGGCACTTCATAAACAAGAACTTCAGAAGAGAATCCCATATTAGCGGAGGCTGAAAATCCCAAGACAGAATAAAGTCTCATGACAGTGCTCACTTACATGAGCAACAGATGAGAGGCAGGTCAGGGGAGATGACAGAACTGATGATTTGTGCATTCTTCTGTGCAGAAGGAAAGGAATTCCAATGACGTGAAGGAAAGCTGCAAAAGCTAAGGATACAGAGTGGGTTTAGGAGAGAGGTATTTGAAGTAACAACTGTCAATAAATTCCAACTGTCTTGGAATTTAGGGCATGTGTCAATATGTGGAAACAGGAGTAGGTTTAGAAAAGGATACCTAGATTAAATCATACAATCTAGATTGATGGGAAGAGTTCGGGAGGCAAAAAGAGGAGGAATGTACGTAGAAGTGAAGAAGGTTCATAGCCAGCTGGAGATTGGATTAAACGCATGAACAGAGAAATTAAAGGCTCAGAAATAAGTATTTTCTCAGTATTACCTTTTCTACTTAAACTGTTCTTAGAAGACATTGTTGTGCAATAGTCAGTGAAGCCCGCTGGATTAAGACCTCCATTATGAAAGTGTTTTACACTTTGACCCAACAAACTTTGTCACCCGAGTCCTTTTACATGCCCTTCTTTTAAGGCTCATAAATATTTGGAAGAGGCTGACACCTGGCTGAATAACTTGGAGAAAACATAAAGTTGGTTTAAGCATAGATGGGTTTTCATAACATTTAGCTGAATACAAGGGCTAGGTGCAGACTGGTAGATTAGAAATACAAGCCCAGCTGATCAAGTCTCTCTTGTGTCCTTGAAAACCTAAAAACTCACCAACAATAGGTGAGTGGGGAATGCAGAAGAGAAGTAGTAGTCTTGGCCCATACAAAATATTGACCTGCTGATGAACAAAAAAGAGAATTTTAGTTGAAAACAAAGATCAAAAAATCAATTTATATTTTGCTAAATACATGTGGATAACTGAAAATAGCATCTACAAAGCCTTGAAGGAATAAAAATAGTAAGAACAACACTTCATAGTTGCAAAGTATAATAAAGAACCTCCTGACTAGCAAAGGCAAGGGCAAGAAGACCTTCAATTTGACATATGGAAGCAAAGGTGTTAACATGCTTAATTAGTTCATTTTAGCAGACTTCATTCTGAGTCATTCTAATTAAGATGGTGAAAAGGGAAGCTGAAGATGAGTTTCTCGAAAAACATTGTTACTTTAGGAAAACTATTTCTTTTAAAATATGGATAAGGAAGTGGTTTGATTTCTTTAGTTTTTTGTAAAAAAACATTCTTCCTAAGCTAATATTGTTGTAGATTGAATTTTATTTAGTTACATTCAATTGTGGAGCAGTATTTGTGTCCTGTAAGTGTAAAAATCACCATGTAAATGTGTTAACTACCTTAACGAAACCCAGAAATAGCACTGCTATTTTGAACACAAAGCTCCCTAAGGTATCCCACATGTAAGAACAGAACTGTCTATGATGACCTTAGACATATCCTATTTTCAGTTCACCACGAATGACCACAGTAGAATGATTGTGTTCAACAACATTAAAAAGTTCAACTCCAAAGCAAGGCCTAAAGCAGCCTGTAATTTCATGGTGCAAACCTGCACTGAAAACATTAGAGAATTACAATATGGCATATTCCAATATTTGGCAAACCAAAAAAGCTGAACTGACACAGGGAAGCTAACAAGCACATGAAAAATTAGAAAAATCTAATATTAGATTTTGGCACAGATCAAGAATTAATGCAATATGACATAAAACCTAGACAAAGGTATAAAATACCATTTTGTAGCTTGCCACACATAAATGTGCCTTCACTTAGGCTTATGTTTATTTAAATATTTGTTGTCAACAATCATTTTAGAAAAGGCTATTACAAGTGCCTGATGTTTGGACATGAAGAAATACTACTTGATAGAGAGTTACTGTTTCGCTAACTTGGCCAAGCATTATAATTAGTTTTTCACCCATACTTTTCCTTTAAATTGGTTTTGTTTCAGATTTCTTGCTATCTTATTGGAGTTAGGAATTCTGCAGAGTAACCTTGTTGCAGTTACACTTGGTTTTTGAACAAGAATGATTGACTTTTATCTCCAGGCATCTTTAATCCTCTTTTGTGTGTGTGTGTGTGTGTGGTTACTTTAATCTTAAACAGTGAAATAATGTATTTGATCTTTTGGAGAAGTCAGCCCTGTGACATATGTTTCCTCTCTATATTTTCATGACCCACATCCTTCATAATACTCTGTTTTCATCAGGGGGTGTGTTAAACTTTCAATTACAAGAAACTGGGATCTTCAACACACTTGATCATATTAACCTGAGCAAATGAAACATATAGAAAACAAGTTTAATGCACATGAACTGTAGTTCAATCACCTTTGTTAGGAATTAAGAATTCAAAGTGGTAGCTTTATTCAGCTCTTGTAGGTAAGGCTGTTCTTGGCTTCTGTATCTTGAGAGGCTCTTCTATTGAAGACTATATATATTTATGTGAGTTATTAAGTGGCAGAGAAACACTTCATATTCAGCTAAAATTTTCTACAGACAGCAGCTTTGTATTGCCACCCAATAAATGTCACGCTTTGCTTTTCCCTACTTCTAGTCGTTAACAGTAATCCTAAAGACGAATGCAAAACTAGTTGAAAGTGGAGTATGTTAATAACTCATATCCATTCTTCCCTGAAGAGCAGGTTTCTTCCAGAAATCCTCATGAGTAAATAGATCCCTAAGAGAATCATAATTAGAAAAACTCTCCTTCCCCATTCGCTTAGATGGAAGGATTTATGGAAAAGGGAAATTGTGCAATTACGCTTCTCAGAAGTCTGCTAAAGCCACCAAATACTGTTGAAGCTTTACCCGTACTTCAGAAGTGTCATTTCTTATTTTAAAAATTAAATAAAAACAGATCAGTGACTGTGTGATGGTATAGCATGATCACCTATGAATGATGGTGCAAGCGGTAGCTCTTCCCTTTTAAACAACATGCAATCGCCCTTAAAAAACAGACTTTGCTGGTGTTCTTCATGGAGCAAATTTCCCTGCATCTAAACCTTTAAAATTAAATTCCACAAAGCTGTAAGAGGAGACTGTCCTACCAAAAGTGTAAGCTGACTCATCATGGATGACACAGATAAACATAATGAAAACAATTTCAGTATCCGCTAAGGTGTCAGGCTATAAGCTCAGTTATGACAGATGTTGTTCCACAGGTATAACAAAAGTATCTATTTTGATTGATTTTTCTTTCAAGTAGCAGGCTGTCAGTTAGTGAACACTGTGAAACCTTGGCAGGGCATTAATCACAGGTAAGCTGCTACTTCAGCCCTAAGACTGCTATAAGATTCTGTGCTGTCTCTCTGTAGGTATGGTGGTGGATAGGTCCACATCCTCTTCTATCAGTTAAATCTCATCATTCCTGTAAGTAGCCACAGACCTAGAAGAATGAAGAAAGCCCTGAGAGTGCTCTTTTGCACAGGTAGGAAATCTCCAAATGTGGCAGGTGGTCATGAGACACAGGATGAGCTGTGGAACTGCAGCCTGAGATCGGAATACAGCTTTACTTCACACTACAGCTTCAAAGTACCCGGAGACTGGCTTAAAGAGAAATACTTTGGTGTACATAATTAAGGGTGTGTTTTTATGGAATGATAGCTGTTCTCACAACAGTCCAAGTTCCTCAGGTTCAATGGTTCTGTGATGTTGCCTCCTTCAATTTTCTAAGATACGTTTTTCTTAGTGTTGCAATTGTAAAAGCCAGCTGAAATAAGTGACTACAGTGTATTTGGGTGACTTTAAAAAAGATCACTTTAAAACAAAAAATGAAACCCACCATTTAAAGTTTCATATTTGGTAGCTTAAATTTTCACTTTTGAATACCCGAATGTAGCCAGCACATATCACAGACCCAGGCTGGGCTTCTGGAAGGGCACAGTGCAGACACCTTTGGTCAGTTGGCTTTCTTGCATGGGAATGCTAATGGATTTACGGTGATTCCAGAAAGCCAGAAAGAAAGACTCCAGTCATCTTTGTCTGGAAAGACATTCTGTTTCATCCTGGTGAACAATATTTCAGCCTTAATTATCTTTGCCACTTCTGGGGAGAGACAGAGGCCATCAGTCCTCAGGAAATTATCTGCAGCAGTTCATCAGCATATGTGACCATTCCCACTTCCACATCAAATGCAAGGCATGCTTTTTCTGCCAAAATTTCTCCAACATTTTTGGATACATATGCAAAAGAAAAAAAAATCCCCTACTACAACACCCTGTGGTCCACACTGGTTCTTTTTTTCCCTGGTACGCCGATGAAAGAGACCATGAGACACATGTGACATCTTACCGTGTAGCTTAATGTGCTACTGGCAGCTGCTTGGATGCTACAGTGATAAGGGTGGCAAAAGAGCCTACATAGAAGAGATTAGCCAGGGATTTGGGAGAAAGGAAGCCAAGTGGCAATCAAACTGGCTGAAGAAAATAGCGGGAGCACAGAGAGGATTGTTCAAGAAGCATCTGCCTGTCAAAATACTCTGAGTATATATTTATCTCCCTTTAACTGTTTTCCAGGAGCCAGACAGCACTAGTAGCTGCAAATTCAAGAACCCTTAGAATCCTTGGGTATCAGCTTGGCCTTGTGATCCAATAGTAGTAATTATTTGTCATTGTACAAGAGCACCTGAAAGCTGTGTTTTGTATAGCTAGAACACTTTATGCTATAATAGAAAAGCAAAATTGTATCTACTACTTGAAATTGCTTGGTGATATTTTTTATGACTACCTTTGAGATAAAATAGCTCTTGCCCCAGCTTCCCCCACACCCTTTTCTTCCCTTTCTTTTCTGTCTGATAGACCCAAAAATAATCAGGAATCTTGATTGCAATCTGGAGGACATTGTCTTCAATGATACATAAACACTAAACAATAAAAAGAGGACATCTATTGCCAGCTGTGATAATGTGCAGAACTTTATTTTAACAAGATAAAGTCAAGTAATTACCCTTTGGCTTTTATTTAATTACATGAGAAAGTTAGTACTAAATGCTGCACCTTAAGAACACTGAGTGAGGATTTTCTTCTTTCTAGCCTGAATTTTTTTTCCAGGTGTTATCTGTTATATGAAAATAACAAAAAAAATCACAAAAACAAATAAATGGAGCAGCAAGATTTTTAAAAGAAAGAGACAGTAATGTAAAGTACAACATATATGAACAGCTGAGCCTTGGCCTCAAATCTGATTAGCCTTACATCAGCTTGTAAGTAATGGTTAATTCGTATGTTACTAAAATTTTTGATCCAGTTATCTTTATTTGGGAACTGTTTTGGCTTTAGCTTATAGGAGACTAATTTTAATCCAGCTACAGATGTACCCCATTTTCTGAATTGACACTGAGCTTACCTAAAAATCAGGCACACTCTTACCCTCTTATGTTGCAGGCTGTAGTATGGGACTGCTTTTGCAAAAAGCAATCAGAGAAGAAAGATGTGCTATGTCTATTGTAGTTTCAATTTTAAATATGGATCTAGATACATATAAAGGTTTATGGAAGACAAACACTGTTGATTAATAATCTAGCGCAGAACTGTATTCAATCAAAAGTTCAAAAAAACCAAAATTGAAATCTAGCATAGAGATGATACTGTTCATAGACTTTTAATGAAATTCAGGAGTCTATCAGCAGACAATTCTAAGGTCTCACTCGTCAGCAAAGGCACCATAATTACTGGCCCAGCATCTCTACCTCTTAGATTTCATATGAATGGAAGAGAAGATGTCAAACCATGACAAACTTTTATAACAACAGATATGAGACACAGCCAGAACCTCAGCTAATACCTCCCTTCCTAAAACAAAACCATAAACTGGAAATGCTAACTTACATGATGAATGCACTCCTTGCTTTGGAAAAAAATCCGAAATAATCCTCAAAGGCTCATTAAAAAAAAAAAAGGGCCTTTATAATGACGGAACGGCCTTTGAGAGGTCATTTAGTTCATCCTCAATCCCTGAGAAAGGATCAGCAATGCCTAATTCCCTCATTACCTGCTCCACAAACCTTCAGTGATGGAGACCCTTCAGGCTTACTGGACAGTCTCTTTCACTTCCTCATGTAACAAATGTTAAGTTTTCCTCACATTTAATGTAGCCTATTACATTTGGTCTCCACCCATCTTGAACAAGAATAATAGATTATTCCCCTTTCTTTGCAACAGCTTTTTCATATTGGAAGCCTGTAGTTACAGCCCCCTTAGATTCTTCCTTTTCCTAAATAGCTGCAGCTCTTTCTCTTTTCTTATAAATAATGCCTTCTAGATCTCTAGATGAATGATTGTTGCGTTTCTTAGTGCACTCCATTTGGTTTACACCTTCCTGAAGTGCTTCTTGAAACATCAAACAGGGTGAGGTCTCACCAATGAGCAATCTTACTAAAGAATTATTCCACTGGTCTGGCAAACATATGATCTTCTGTGCACCTGCATGGCATTAAAAGATTCATTTGGCCAGTGATCCACAGTAATTCCCAGAGCCTTTCCTCAGAGCAACTACCTACCCGGTTGTTTCACATCTGTTCTTGTGAACCTGATTATTCCTACCTCTTTCACTGAGGTTTTTTCTTTGTTGTCAAAGATTTTTGTTCAAAAATTCTGCAAATATCACTCTGAATTACAAAATGTGCTCTAACTTCCCAGATTTGGGTTGTTGGTAAATTTAATGCTTTTCATTTCATTCCCTACATCATTAGTAAAAACACTGAACATGAAAGACCTCACCTGTGACTCATTTGCTGAGTTCGTTTAGATGCTTCCTTCCAATTTGACAGTGAACGCAACGATATCTAGTCTTCAGGTATTGTTATCCAATCAGTTCTTCAGTGTAGATCACATTTCTTTACCTTGTGAATGAGAATATCAGAAGAGAGTTTGTGAAGAGCCTTACTAGAGCTAAGATATGGAACAGAACACAGGGTCTCTTATAGAAGGAAATCAGATTGGTTTGATCTGACTTTCTAGTCTGAATCTCACTGGCTGCTACTCATCTTTTTCTTCTCTTCTAGATGCTTACAAATATTTGATACCATTATTCATTTTAGTTGTTTTTTTCTTTTGGTTGAAGTTTAGATTCCTGGCCTATAATGTACTAGATTCGCTACTAAACAAACAATCCAATAAAATAAAAAAGGCAAAGTTTCTTCTGTGTATATGTATGTATTCAGTCTTCTCTGCCATGCCTTCTTTTCACCTTAATGGTTCTGAAAGTGCTCTGGGTCTTCTAGGATAAAGTTCATCAGGCCCGACTCATATGACAACAGCTATCTTGCTGTATTACCCTATAAGCCATTTTTTTCTGTGCTGTAAATAGAGTTCTACCCCTTGTGTTTTTGTGCTAGTCACACCTTGGAAGTCGTCCTTGTAGATAAATACAAAGGTTTTAAAATCTGATATCGTATCTTTACGGAATACATTTGTAAGATAACCCATCTGATTTTGACTGGCTTTATAGCTGTTGCAAGATTTATCTCCAAAACAGTCCTCCCTGCTTATGCAATGCAGCCACAGCATATGCAACACAGACACTCATAGCTACACCGTCCTTAAGCTAGATACTGACAGTGAACGTAGGCCAGTCAGGCTGTAGTGCAAATAAGTCAAGCCTGCCAGAAACCCCAACAGGTACAATTAGAGATGAAGGTTCTCCTGCTACATTTTCTCTACTAATTGTTATCCTTACTAGATAAACTCAACTTAAAGATATAGTAGTTATGCATGCCAATGCTTCGGTAACTCAGCTGATGAGATATATATATCTCTTTCCAAACACCAGTCACGTGCCCCTTGATAAAATACCAGCAGTGATGAGGGAAGAATTAACGGAGTTAAGCTGCTTTCTGTTTATGATATTCTATTGGCAATAGATTGTTATTTTCTGTAATTCCTTCTTTATGCGTTACTGTGACAAATTACTTCCTGGCAGTGTTTTATTCTTTAATCAAAAATTGAAGTTTTTCTTTGAATTAATTATCTATCAAAGTTGTTGGATAGCTCACATTAGTTATTTACTCACTGTATTTTAGTTATTTATTCACTATATTTTTGTTTACTGACTGCATAAATAGGTAAATGATTAGGACATAAATTTAATCCACTTTAGTATATATATAGACCAGCAAGATATATAATAATATATGTACTGCCAATATATATAATAATTTTAATACATAACACAAATGTGTAAAAGCAAGACATAGGAAAACAAGCAAATTAGTTTTGTAATATGATGCAATATCTAAGCAACTATAATCACTATGCATTCATGAAATAAAAATTAAGCATGCAATATATTAGTATGATTTACTATTTTCCTTATTATTCCCTTAAACTTCACTTTGTGAAGAACATTTTATTTATTGAAACTATAAAGAAAATGGTTTGGAAGTCAACGACACAGGTTCCAGCACTGAAACATTTTGGAAGACCATTGTAGTCCACTTGCTAAGTCTCAGACACGACTTAACATGCAGAAGGAACACAAAGTGCAGTGAAATGCTGAAGCCGAGGAGGAGAGTGGGGAGGGGATGGCAGAACTGGAAGCATACTGCAGGTTCAATTTAATGTAATTTTAAATTAGTGCTGGCATATTCAACTAGAATAACGTTTTCAGAAGCCATTAGTGTACTGCAGTGACAGGCAGAGGACACCCTGAGGAGCCATATGAAGCAATACCTTCCCTGTTTTCCCTTGAGGGTTTGGTGTGGCCCAGACCTTCACAGTCAGATCAGGAAAGGAAAGGGAAGGGAAAAGGAGTTATTTCAGGTAGTATTAGGACAAACTTTGTGTGAAGGGAGTTTAAAGCAGGAGCAAAATATTTTTTTTTGCTCCAGTCCTACACCCTCCAAATCATTCTTTTCTCCCATGAACAGAACTCACAAATGACTGAATTTGGAGAATGCTCGTAGAGTTACTCATCAGATTTCTTTACTTTGTATCCATAGTAAAGCAATCTGCTTGATTGCCAAGAGACCTTTTTTGTTCAGTTGAATTGGGAGAGGAGTCGGAGAAGAGGAGAAGAAAAAGAGGTTTCAGGGAAAATGCAAACCATGCAAGGAAGAAATAATGATTCAGGTCAAGTTAAAGTTTAGAGTTTGTTGGAAGACAAGTGTTTAGTTCTGTCTCAAGGTTGCTCAGCCTTTTTTCTTAACTCCCACTCTTTTTGTTACTTATTTCAATAAGAAAAAGCCATTTCAACATGAGATGAACTATGTCTTTTAAAGGATGTCAGAAGTGTTTTAAGTGTTCATATATAAGAACATTTTAACATTTTTGAATACTCTTTTTTCCACTTTTTTTGGCAGAAGGTATTTGCCCACACAATCTCTTAGAACTGCATGTAATTGTGAATTTACTATTTGAGAAGGAAAAAAAAGCAACTGTTAGCTGCTGCTATTGAAAAGCACAGGATTGCCTGAGTAATAATTATTTGTTGTATTTGTGTAGCTTTACGTTTAGAGATTACTGGGGAACTTCTATTTTTAAACCAAATTCCTTGAGATACATAAAAATCTCTGTAGGTCCTGAAGATTTAAACTGCTCACACCATTCTTTCCCTTTAGAAAAGAACCAGGTCTGTGTTCTTGCTAAACAGTGTGCAAGAAAATATAGAGGGCTTCAGTTAGACAAATCTTCCCCAAAATATTTCAGGCATCTTTTTTTCCTATTTTTAAATGTACAAGTAGGCACAGAAAGACACTCCATTTCAGAGCAGTTCAGTGCTTAGGCTACACATGTGGGATGTGGGAGACAGCCCTGTCTTTCCTCAATACCCTCCCTTGGATCTGTTCAACGTTACAAAAAAAAGCCATGAAGAGTCGTGTCTGTCCCAGGACTCTCCCACACCCCAAGGCGAGGAGCTGATTAGTAGGCTAAATAGAATCTGTCTGTCCCTCCCTGTGTGTGAAATATTAATGAGACTGACAGTTTGGGTGACGTACAGAATGAGGGTAAGTATATGATTACTGAGAGGGCATGAATACCCAGTTGTATTAGTGGTACTTAGGTGAAGGAAAACTACGGGTTTTTGAACTGAAGTAACTCAGCCCTCTAGAATTCACTACCAGGCCGGGGGAAGACTCCCACCTACTTCAGTCTGAAACCTGTTTGTATCAAGCAACTGTGTGATGTAGCTGTGCCCACATTAAGCTGAATCACGGTTTGCAAGAATTTTCTCAGTAGGTCTTAAAGGAGGTTAATTTTTAATTAAGCCTTAAATTAATTAGCTCTCTTTTAAAATTAATTAGCTCTCACTCCATGCATTTTTATTTTTATTTTCTTATAAGAAACACAGAAGCTGTGCATGCGTCAGGTTGTTTGTGGCTATCCCAACGTGAAATTCCACATCTGGCCATAACTTCATGTCTAAATCTTGTCCAGTCAAGTCATATTACCTTCCTTATATAAAGAAAATTTATTCTACCACCTGGAAATTCAATGGAAGTGAAAAACTGTTCCCTCCAGAAACCGTTTTTCCCAAATGAGTCCAGTTTACTTCTTTGTTCACTGTGTCCTTTGGGATGTTTACTGCTCTTCTAATAAGGATATCCACATCTTTGGCTGTCATGTGTGGAGATACCTGCTGAGGTGGTTTATTTTACTTTTTAATCCTCTTTGTCAATGCTAGTGCCAAGATCAAATGTTTGTACAAACAACTCTGCATTGTGCTATGAGAGACAGGATTTTGTTGGAATTATTTTTTCCTTTTTCCCTCTCAGAAAGTTGCACAAAGCTTTTGTTACAAAACAAGTCCTTAGGAACAAAAGCCTTTACCTGTTGCTGTAGCCCCAGGGAATGTAATGCTTTCTGTAAAAATTCTTTCCTCCCTGTCTTAAGGATCCATTGCTGATGACCTGGAATGGGTGAAAAGCATGACTCCAGCAAGAACCAAAACACTGGATTAATCTGTACCACTACACTCATTTCTGCCATGACAGGCAACAGCAAAACACTGTGGCAGCACACTGTTAACATATCCTCACCTTGCCTCTTGCAAATGCATCCATTCTTGTAGAGGCAAAGTAGCGATCATCAGTGCTGAAAGCATTGAAGAATAATGATTAGAAATAGGGCAGGCCACAGCAGGGGAAATTTTTTTTATTTCACTGCAATTCCATCACAGCTTCTAAAGGCATCCAAACAATAATGCATCTGCTTTTTCAGATGGGTTTAATTTTATCTCCTAGCTTTTCCAGCTAGTAGAGGGAAAAGCTGTTGCTGTGGACAGTTCAGTTAATGCACACATGCAAGATAAAACTGCTCTGAAAAATAGATACAAACCCAACTTCAGGACACTAATGAACTAACTACAGGTTCAAAGATCAACACAGAGATTATGACAAACTTCAAAGACATGATTTAGGAGAAATTTTAGTCAAAGTTCTTTACATGTACCATATAAAGACTGACTTAAATACCAAACCATCAAGTGCTGTTCACAAATGCAAATGGAGAGAATGGAAGAAAATGGTCTTTCCATACGTTTAAACGTATTGGCCGGTTCCCAGGATACTGCTTTCAGCTCTAGTGTTCCTCATTCCTGAGGGACAGGAAGCAGAATAAAAAAAAGGGGTCTAGCAGCTGGGAGCAAGCAGAAGTGGTCTTCCATAGGCTGGAAACAGATCTCCAGGTACAAGGCTTAAAGAGAGCTGAAGACACTCAGCACATTTAACTCATTCACCACGTTTCTCTGAAGCACCTGTTACATGAAACTCTTCGATACACAAAGTGGTGAACTGGGTGGGTCTTTGGTTTGATTCACTGCTGTAATTCCAGCTTTTCTACACGATGCACAAAGAGCTGGAAGAAAGATAAGCTTACACTATGCTAGGTTTATAAAATCCCTGAAATGCAACATATTCCTCCAACCATTGCAGCAGTAACTAATTCCACTGGTTCCTGATAACTCTGATTTATGTCAGTGTTGTTTAGCAGTCAAGTATGTACATGTGCGTGTGCACACATGTGTACAAACAGAGCGAGAAAGCAGCAGGGAACACAACCATGGGCCATATGCTGGAAGGTATCTGTCCATTTCCATATAAGGCCTAAGGAGAAATGCCTACTATCTTCCAGTGACAGGACAGCTGCATGAACTCTTCTTCAGTTCTGGAATCAACATTTTCTTCATCTGCCCAGGCTGCCAGTCTGTAATCACTATCACAGTATCACCCATAGAGCTACAACAGAAGAGTGTGGCCAAACAGGCAGGTGGTAAGACAAAGTCTTTTTAAGTTGAGCCCCAATCATGGAATTGTACACAAGCAATTCTCTGTAATCAAAATGAGATCACTCAGTTCAGGTATACAGGCAGATAGGGAGCCCTGGCCAGAGGTCAAACCATCAAGAAAATGTGAGAGTCTGCTGGACATTGTACAAAACCGAAGATAAGTACTTGGCAAAACCTAAAGTAGTCTAAAATGAATAAGACAATAGTGAATAGTGGGATAAACTGCCAAAGTGAAAGGGAACTATCAGAAACTCCCCTTGAGAATATAACATCAAAGTACAGTGAAAGGAGGTGGTGGCTTAGCAGGGGTTCTTATCAAGCCAGAATTAACAAGTAGGGTGTAAAATCAGCAAACCCAGGACTGGTAAGGGAACAAGTAAAATGAGTTTGGGCTGATTATGTAGAAGAAGGGAAAAAGGGAACATAAGGCAAAGCAAACCATGCAGTCAGGGATGTTCTGTGTTCCTCTTAGCAGCCCTGCATCCGACCAGCTTGGCTTAGGCTGGTGCAGGTCAGGGAACCTGTCGTTCTAATTGCACTCCACATCTGACCAGCTGCTCTAGACCAGGAGATCAAGGTGCTGTCCTTCACATGAATGTGGGGACACTGTAACAGGAATGGTGGAGGGACTGGACCTGCCCCAGCACAGACTTGACTTGATAGCATGCTGATGCTGCAGGCTTGCCTAGCTCTCCTACTTCTCTCTGCTAAGGAAAACCAACAAATTAGTTGCAGTTTGATTGGAAATGCTTGCCCATCAGTCTGGTTCACTTCTCTGCCAACTCTCACCACAGACTCTGAACGGTACTCAGATGGCAGTAATTTAATCCTTGCTGATCAGAACTGGGAAATGAAGTGATCACACAGACACAAAGTACTTGGAACAGCAGCTGGGCCAGAGTTATAGGGTCATACAGAATAGGGCACCTTGCAGTAAGGACACTGCATTCTCATTTCATTTCTGGTGTATTTTATGACTATATGCGAGGCATTCTTGAAAACTTCCTAGACTCCTGTGAGTATTTCCAGGAATTTGAACAGAAGTTCAATGATGCCGTCTTGGCAGAGCAGACCGTTTTGCAGTATATAGTGATTCTAGTGGTAAATTATTCTATATAGTAAGAACAGTATAATTTTCCAGTCCTGAGTCTAACATAGCAAGTCATTCTGGATATTACAGAAAACAAATACATTCTTTTTGTTAAAGATGAGTGTATACTGCATGATATTCAGGCTACAGAAAATACAGACTTTTAAATAAAAACGGAAGTGCTTTAATGGCCAAACCTAATTTACTTTCAGAATTTTTACCGAGTATGTCTCTGCCTCAAAATGAGGTATACCTGTCATGGGATTTTATCAAAAATTTTTATGGAAAATACGTGATTTAATAACTCACAGCTGCTTAAAAGTAACATCTAGTGACCTTTATTTGAATTATTTCACTTAAAATGGAATGGTTGTTGCCAGAGTACAAACACATAAATTGAATCATTCTAAATTAAAAAATGTGTATAAATCTTTGCAGGCAAAATTTATCACTTTATTCCAGAGTGAGTCCCGCTTAAGTTGGAGAGCAATAGAATTTATCTACAAGCAGTCCTTTTGGAACAACTGTACAGGGACTACAGCATCCTCTTTATAAGAAGTGTCAAGACCCAGTATGTTTTAAGACTATGCTATTATAGCACCTCTATCAAATCTTTGCAGAAAGGTTAAAAAAAAGAAAGAAAGAAAAAAAACCTTCCAAAGCATGAGATGGTATGGACAAATGAATGGCAATGACAAAATACAAATAAAACTGCATTTAAAGAGTTGTCTTTTAAGATTTAGCTCTTGCATCACATATTTTCTGAAAGCAAAAATTGTATTGCTTATACAGTGGAAAGGTTCTGACTCCAGCATAATATATACTTATTTAGGTTGCTAGTCCTTAGAGACTGAAACATGCACAGTCCCTTTCATTCTGTAATGAAATACAGCAAAAGAACAGAAGTATTGTTTCAGCATTTGTGTGGGTAAATATGGTTAGTCACATAGAGAGGAAGAGAAAGAAGTACCTGAAAGATATTACTAGAGACAAGGAGTGTTTGGTGGAAGTAGCACAATTATTTTCCTCTGATCTCTAGATGTTCCCAGCTGCAGGCAAGATCTTCAGCATGATCTGGTAGAGCTTTTATGCCACAGGGAGAAGGAAGAAGTGTTGAGCACAATTGCATTTCAGTTGTATTTTTTCATCATTCCATACGTAGATACTCAAAAATGAATTTTGATATTTCATTAATTACCTTAAAGTTGTAAATTTACAAATTTAATACACATGATTTGAAGATTAATACCAATTCACCTGCTCTGGACCATATCCCAAGCTGATGAACATGGATGTTGTTGTCCATACATAAAAGGTGATTTGGACACAATCATACTCTCCCATGGGACACCTCAGTGTGGGAACAATAAGAGAAAGAAAATTCCACCATATTTGCTTCCTGGAGGTTTGCTTCCTGTTCACTCTAGCAGAGAAGCAGAATTTGGGACCACCTTACTACATTTTGGATCTCTTCACTGGGTTCCTGTTCTCTGAAAAAAATGATCTTTCCAAATGAAGGAGAGGAAAGGCAAGGGACAAAGCAAGGAATTGGAAAAAAGTTTCTCCTCTTAAAGAGCTTGCTGAGATGGAAAGTTTCAGACAGCTAAAACCAGGAGTGTTTGGGGAAAACCAGAAGCATCTGTAAGGAAACTTGGTACTGAAAATCTAGCCAAACGCTTAGAGTAAAAGGCAGATAGGCCCTTCTGCTTGCCATGTTCCCTCAAATTCTAATGAAACACATCTTTCTCTGTTACACCTTTACTTTGGGAAAAAACAGTAGTGACAGTAATGAGTAAATGAGACACTGCACCCAAGCACAGTTCCTTTAAACTTACATTTAAAAGGTCTAAATGCAATGTCAAAATCAATGTGTAAGAATCTAATTGTGATCCTAGAAATAACCTCAGAGTAATGGGACACGTTACCACCAGCACAGAAGTAAGAAGAAATAGCAGTTCTACGGTAGAGCTATACAATACTTTTTTTGCTTTACTGGGAAAAGACAATTCCACTGCATGATATTTTCGTCTGCTTGAAAATTCCTGCAATGTGAATCAATGGACACATCCATGTGGAAGGAGTTTAGCTGAATTCTTTAACTCACTCTATGGAAAATGAGTAAAAAGTGCTTTTTCAGTTTAATAGCAGGCTAGCATGCATCTTCCAGACACGCACATTTCTCTTGCAGGTACAAGGCGGAAGGTAAAGAGACCCATGGTATCTACAGCTCATGCTACTCGTACATGGTATTCCAGGGCACTAAACTGAAAGACATTTCTTCTAAATTGTGTAAATTTGCAGAGATTAATCTCCATCTTTGATTTTTTTTACTATCCAGTCAGCATACTAACTGATTTCACTCATCTTTATAAATAGCATTTGTCTTCCTATTGCCTTTCAAATATAATTTACACTCTGCAAGAGATTACAGACCTTGATTTTGTATGAAACGTCTTTGAGTCATAGTGAGCAAAATGACTCACTTCCATCATCGCTGCTCAGTAAAATGATTCTGGGATATCAAAATTATCTGTTCTGTCTAGTCCACCCCATTCTATTTAATTATTTTCCTTAACAGTTTGACTTCTGATGAGTAATGATTTAAGGCATCATTTCAAGTTTGCCCCCATTGTTTTTCAGACCAATCTTTCAGTATTACTTCTCTCAGTCTTCCAGACCAGAAGACCTGCCCTTTTTTTAGCCTTTGTCAAAAGCATTATTTTGCTTCAGATAGCTTTTGCATTCTGATTCAGAGTCCAGTCAGCAATATCAATATGAGATCCCACTGGGAAAGAAAGAGCTGTTTGCTCCTCAGAAAAGCTTACTCTGACAGACAAGGATAAAGCTTGTCTGGTTGATTCAAAGGAATGCAAAATCTGAGAAGTTATCTACATGGTGCACATGACCCAGGGTCAACTTTAGGCTTAGTTCTGGACTCCCCAGCAGAAGAAAGACATGGATGTATTGGAGGGAGTCCAGCAAAGGGTTATGAAGATGACTAAGAGGTGCAAGTAGTTAACATGTGAGGAGAGGCTGAAAGAGATGGGTCTGTTCAGCCAGGAGAAGAGAAGGCTCAGGGGGATCTTATCAGTGTGTATAAATACCTGACGGGAGAGCTAAAGAAGATAGACCCAGACACTTCTAAGTGGTGCCCATTGACAGGACAAGACTCAATGGACACAAAAAGAAATACAGGAAGTTCTGTTTAAATGTAAGAAAAAAAAAAATCACTTTTTTATTTTTATTGTGAGGATGGCTGAACCAGAACAGGTTGCCTAGGGAGGCTATGGAGTCTCTGTCTCTGGAGATATTCAAAATCCAAGTGGACACGGTCCTGAGAAATCTGCTCTAGATGACCCTGCTCTGAACAGGCATGTTGGACTAGATGGCCTTTGAAGGTGCATTTCAGACTCAACTACTCTGTGATTCTGGTATGAATTAACTTGCTTGCATCTGGTAACAAACCATCCTTAGAATGTATACTATACAACATGTTAGAGGAATACTAAATAGATGTCTGTTCCCTGAGTCTACAACACTTTTTCTTTAATAACAAAATAAAGTTACAGTCAGCGTGCTTCCTGTATCCTTGTTTGGCAATCGTGTTTACGCTAAAATAACTGCATGCCTAAATAGCCAAGGTAAGGGTCTTTAATCATCAGCCTGCAAAAGGAGGAAACGTGATTCTGCACTATACTTGAAAGCAAAAAAAAGATGAAGAAAAAGAAGAGTACTGACAACTGTATGCAAGAGAGTGTGCATTTACTTACCTCATCGAGGTAAATAAATCCTACTAGTAGTAAAACATAACAGAGAATTTTGTGTTAAACAACAGAGCAGTTTAGTGCAATAATTTTGTGAGCAACTTTAATGATGTGTTCATCAAAGACAGCAATTAATCTTCCAAATAAAAGAAAAAGAGATTGTGCTGATATCTGATGCATGAAGTTACAAATATTTTTTTCTCTTTCAGGAAGTAAAGTAACATGAGAAATATCATATGTATAGGAAGAACAGAAGAAACTTCCCACGCAGGCATGCAGGTACCATGCTGAAAACTGACTGGAAAGCGATCTTTCTACAACCTCTATAATTCTACTATTTTTTTCCTCATCCCACTCCAAAAATATCACTGACTCAGAGTCTTGCATTTTAGCAACAATGGCAGAAGAAATAAAAAAGGTGCAGCTTACTCAAGTTCTGGCCTCCCCCTGTAAGGTCACCAACTTTGCTTTCTTTGAAATCCCGATCAGAAGAACAGCATCTGGCTGAGAAGAATCCGGCAACAGCAACAGCAGATCTTCGTGTATCTCAAAAACTGTACCACTAGGCCAGATCTTGGAGATGAGACCCATTTTCTCTCATGTGCTAGACCTACAGCTGATAGAATAGAACAATCTCCTTTTCTCCTTTCTCACCTGAGAGCAGAGGCCCAGAAACATCAGGCACTCATTCTCCAGCTGGCTAATGCTTTTGACTAGGCAAAGGAGCCCTGGCCAAGCAGAAGCAGTTCATTTTCGTCTCTACAAGGTGCTTTCACTGTAATTTAGATAAAGGCATCCTCTGGCCCATTTCCTAGAGGTGAGGGAAACAAAAAGCTGACCATGCAGGGCAAAACAAAATACAGCAACTGCAAACAAAGGATTTGGTTTTCGAGGTGAACATCCTGGCTAGTCCCAAAGATCCTACACCCTCTTACTGCTTCAAACTGTTCTATGTGTTTCCATACCTGGTATCTTCAAAAAAAGTGTTTTCCTTCCAAATCAGAATCTATTAATCGGTAACCAATGGCATTTCTTTTGCTTTCCCAGAATCTAATCTAAAATGACTTCCAATGTCCATGCTATAACCTATGCTATCTGTCAGTCCCTCCTTCCTAATGCATAAGATGCATTACATATAGGAGGCAGAACATGATTAACTAGGAATCCTGGAACATCTGATTTATTACAAATTCATACCCTTCATTAACATAGAATATTTTGTACCCACCGTCTTTTCCTAGGCAACCTACCTGCTTTTCTGATGCAGAAGGTGGGAGAATGGTGTCCTTGTTTCTTGTTAAAATGTACTAGTTTTTCATCCTGCTATGGCATGGATGTTGTTTGTAAGCAAGAACCAAGAACATAAGGAATGATCCAGTTTGTCAAAGTGCAGCTGGGGCAGCATATTCTCTTTCTTACATTTTATAACAAAATATCCAAAGATATCATACTGATGATGGAAAAAATGTGGAGTTTGGTTTACATCAAAGGAATTTATGAAAGTTAATGCATATCAAAAATAAAAAGGCATCTGAGTCACTGCACAAAAGCTATTTTTGAACTTATATAATCAAATACACTTACGTATGATATAGAGAGATTGTGCCAGCTACGGCATGCATATCCTTCTACTGTAATTAATCTTTGCAAGCACTTTCAGTCATTTTAGATCTACATTTACTTCTGCCTCACACAATTGTGGTGTTATCTCAATTTTCACCATCTGTCACAGACATCAGAAAAAATGACTTAAAGATCATAAAAACAATTTTTAAAACATTCTGATTTTCCTACTTTACAGTTTCTGTAGGTCTGCACATATAATTAAGACAAAAAGCACCATGTTACCGAATGAGAATGGAAAGGTACCAGCAGAGAAGCTCCCGCATTCATGAGGCCTTTGCTTAATATACATACTTAGGTCTTGCTTCTTTCACATCCTGGTTCACATCTTACATTTCAAGCTCCTCTCCGTTTATAAAGAAAAGATCCAATGGAAATAGCAGGGGAGGGAGAAGTCTTTTGGCAGATCAGCAGTTGCCAGGGTGTCTTTTCATGCTTCGGTAGTTGTTAGGACTCTTACCCAAGAGCTATGCCATTAATGAGAAGTTTAATGACTTCCATTCCTTTTCTTAAAGGATTCAGCATGTCACCAGTATTTATGAGGAAGCCTGCTGGAGCTACAGGGACATTATGTGCTTCACTATATTTCAAGCTGAGAGATGCTGAAAATGGAGTGTTAGTTTATCTACTTTTTTTTCGCTTTTTTAAACAGTCTCCCTTTCCCTCCTTTCTTTGTAAATAAATGTGCCACATTTCTTGCAGCCCGAAGTTAGAGAAATGTCTTCAGGCTTGTCGCCAGATCTATTTTCCTCCAAATATCTACCAAATCACCAGAAGCTCTTATTAACTGAGTGAACTGAACCTTCAGACAACAACTGTTCCAGTCCCTCCTGGGGATTTTCTATCTGTGTATAGTAAATAATTCAAAGTTTGGAGTACTGTACACTTATTCATTTATCTTGCTTTATTTTTCAAAGCAATCAATGGTCTTAACATTTTGTAAGCAAAATGGTGGTTTCTAACACTGAATAATTCTACCAGTTAAGGAAAAAATATCCATCTAGATGGATCTGTTTTCAGATTTCATCTCATGCCATACTTCCTGTTCATATTTTCTGAAGGGAAATTTGTTTTCCCTACCTTCCTGAGACCATGGAAAGTACTTAAAGTCCCAGTTTTGCAAACACATACTGCCTCAGTCTCTGAAAATTTTCCTACTATCAGCAGTGACATATTGCTCATGTATGGAAGCAAGCATCACCTTAAACATTTGTAAGACTTCTACCTCGATTCTTTACTATCCATTTCCAGTTTATCCTCTGGCACCTATGTTATCTAACAAGTATTTTATTTAATACAAATGCACCTGTCAGGATATGAATTTAAACCATCTCCTGTTATTTGCCAAGTTACCCATCTACCTAAAGGATTCAATATATGAATAAGAGAATCCTGGAAGTGCAGTGACAGTCAATGAGATCAAAACTCCTTCAAGAGCAGAAATACCACTGGAATACAAGCTTAGCTTTTAAAATCTTAATTTTTTCCCAGGACACCTTTATTTTGCTATCATTTCCTAAGGAAGCAGAAAGGAGATTCCCTCTTCTCCGTGCTTACAAATAATTTTAAAAGCACTGTTAATACACTTGCTATCTAATCCATCAGCAGTTGCTTTTAAAGTGAGATCACTTCTGTTTCTGAGCCAGTTCCATCATCATTTCTTGTATTGGTTACACAAGGGATGATAAATACACAAATTCTCTTCCTGACTATGAAATTGCAGGAATTTTATGCCTTGTGTGTAGAGAAAACTCTTTTTTCTCCAAGGAATGGAAGAACTGTTCTTCTCCTCTGTCATACGATTTCTGTCTCATTGGCATTTTCCTGTTGTGCTCTTTTTTGCTCTCACAGATGAAGGGAATTGTACATCAGTGTTCAGTGATAGACTTCTGCCTTTTATAAATAATTTTGACTGCATATTGACCGATGATCACAGGGAGATTAAACAGTCACTTCACTTCTCTTCACCCTTCTCTCCACTGTAGACCCCCATTCTGATGATCAGTTGTGAACATACAGAGTGACATTTTGAGAAGGAATTCAGAAACAAGACAGAGTTTGTACGTGACACTCCAGAATTTTGTCAGATGTGAAGAAGTATTTCACACAAGACTGAGACTTTGAAGTCTAAAAGCATTGATTGCTTTTGTATATGGCTTTAGCAGTCTCTCTAAAGAAACTCAATTTTTATTTTTTTAATTTTTTAATTTTTATGCAATATTTAAGTTTTTTTCCCAGTAGAACATATCTGAAAAATTGCTGAAAGTCAGCTATCATCCCACTTTTTGCAGTGTATCTTCATGGCATTTCATTGTGATTAAGTATCATGGGGTGGAAAATGAGTCATAGAACAGCACTGAATGGTGTTAACATCCTCAGCTCTGTTTTTTTCTCTTGCTGTGATTGGAATTCTCCGGTTTTTCTGTATCCACCAATACATATGTGACATGTAACTTAGTTATAATGGAACTATTATAGAATCATAGAATGCTTTGGGTTACAAGGGACCTTTAGAGGTCATCTAGACCAACCACCCTGCAGTGAGCAGGGATGTCTTCAACTATACCAGGTTGCTCGGAGCCCTGTCCAACCTGGCCTTGAATGTTTCTGGGGATGGGGCCTCCACTACCCCTCTGCGCAACCTCTTCCAGTGTTTCACCACCCTCATGGTAAAAAATTTCTTCCTTATATCTAGTCTAA
>Ga0181612_146078_pt1 | contig 26984 bp, 13 predicted proteins | sample HoacroProtozoa21_FD_119630 | JGI IMG/M metagenome (GOLD analysis project Ga0181612, IMG submission 119630) | Hoatzin crop microbial communities from Cojedes, Venezuel. Combined Assembly of Gp0051906, Gp0051904, Gp0051908
CTGCTCTCCAGCCTTTAATCCCCCAGTTTGTACGTATAACCAGGATTACCCCATCTCAGGTGCAGAATCCTGTACTTGCTCTTGTTAAATTTCATATGGTTGGTGACTGCTCAGCTTTCTACTCTATCCAGATCTCTCTAAGGCCTCTTTACCTTCAACAGAGTCCACAGCTCCTCCTAGTATCACCAGCAAACTTACTTAATGTACATTCGATTCCTGCATCCAGATCATTTATAAAAGAGCACTGGCCCTAAAATTGAGCCCTAAATTCTGTCCTTTCTGTTGTTCTGTCTCAGTAGTCGTGAAATTAAATAGCTGTTTTTGATGTGTAATCCCAATGCTACTCATGTCTCACTCCCCTCTCATTCCAGGTGAATGGAGAGAGTCACAAAAAGAGAGCTTTATAGAGACCTTAGGCTACTTGAATAGATATTTTCAATTCCTTGCAGAAAACGAAAACAAGGCAAAACTTCATGTGTTGTTTAAAATTAGACAGACTCCTTCCACTGGATTGCTGCAGCAATAAACAAAGGAAAATGTACAATATCAAGCTTTTCAATTGGTAATATCAATTTATCTGCTGAGGCTGTGGGAAAGGAAAACAAAGTAACTATGTTTTCATTTTATTTTAGTTCTAGTGTTTTCCTTGTGTTTCAGCTCACAAATATTTTTCCCTTGCTTTTTAACATTTTATGTGGAAAACTGCCATAATCTAAAAGTTTAATTTATGTTGTTAGGGGTTTTTTCCAATATTGTCTCTTTTTGAAATGTGAGAGAATGCTCTCCCTTTTTGTTCTGAAAGCACTGGCCTCCATTTTGGAAGGAGCAGAGAAAAGAAAGATGGAATATGAGAAAAGAAAAAACACTAATGAGAGAAGTATTTTGTTTTGCAGAGAAACAAAAGCTATAGAAAAGAAAGTAACATGAAAATAGTTGTCTCTCCAGAAATAGCTACTTTATCACAGAAGCAGTGTTTTGAAAATCTGTTCCCCTCTCCTTGTTCTATAGACACTTTCAGCTTAATCCACACAAATGTGTCTGTAGTGTTCATGCTGACTGACAGAAAATGAGATTTGTTTTCTGTCTGAAAGATTTTAAGAACTACTTTGTATTCCGATTTCCTGATGTTACAGATCCCCTTGAAGCAAAGCAGTCAAATATCAGAAGAACTGAATGCAGACATTCGATTCACTTGAACCTTCAGTACAAGTTTTTTCCTTTTCTCTGATCTTGCTAGCTGGGATTTAAGGTCCGCCTAGTTCCTCTGCTACAGCACAGTCTATGTAAGTTTCTGCAATGAGAGTGAAATTCCATTAGTTCTTTCCCAGTTGTTGTTCTCTAGAAGATTAATTTTTGGTTCTGTCTGGAGATGTTATATCAGACTGCAAACTGTGGGTTTGGTAGATAACTCTGTGCAGTTGACTTTGCTTTGGTAAAACAGTGTGTCACGTGAGAGAGTTTGGTAAACCAGTATCAGGCTGCAAGGTTGAAATATTGCGCTGCCATTAAGAAGACAGTACTCACTGTGGCTCCGAATAATGGCAACATGGTCTGGATTAATTTCTTTGATCACACAACTGTGAAGTTGCTGGAAGAAAAAGAGTATGCACATTCATATACTGGAAGAAGAGCTGTTGTATTAAGCCAGTCAATAAAGGCAGCAGTGGGGCTGCCTGAATTGCAATGCATTTCTCAAGACTGAAATAAAGCCGATCTTGAAGGGACTCTTATATTTCAGGGTGCTGGTTCTCAGTTGGACTGCAAGCTGCAATTCAATATTTGCCTGAGGAGCCTAGCTTTATAGGGCGTGACTGATAATAAGTTCAGTTCATTCTGCCTTGAAGTGTCAGCAGGTTGTTAGCTGGTAATTCAGAGCATCCACAGATGCTGGAAAACTTCAGTGGTTGCCCCATCTGGTGGGTTTTTATTTTCAGAGAGCCTAAGCATTCACATCTTGCACTGCCCTCAGTACTCAACACCTCTTAAGAATTTTTCTGTTACTGTCAGTGGGACTTGCATCCAGTAATTCTCTTTGATTCAATGCAATGATGTTCACATCAGGGACTTTCTGACATCTGCAACCTTTTAGTAAGACAAAGGACTAAAACGGTACATATCCAATACAAATTTTGAACGGTCACCCATGAAAATACATAATCTTTAGAGCTGTATTACAGAGAAAGCATGAACCTGTAGTAGTATGCCTAGATGAATGTTTGTATACCTTTCAAGGAGGAGTATGTGTGTCAAATTATAGAATTAATGCATCCTGTATTGCGTATGCAAAGTCTGATGCTAACACCAACTGGCATGTGCTGGCCTGCCACCCAGTAGTAAGCTGAAAATTTGCAAATTGCTTTTCCATTACTGCTCTTATGTGCGAGAGTTAGTGATTTAATTTGAGCCAGATGATGTGGCATTAGTGTTCTCTCAGTAACTGGGACATACATGACATCCGAGTCTCAAGAATCATACACATTTTGCATGTCTTGTTCTATTTATTTCTTTAGCAGTTTGTTGCATTTCTGAAAAGCAGACGCGTTTGGTTAATAAAAAGGATAATTTTCTTTGAGCTTCCTTATCCTGAAAAATCTGTAAAATGGGTAAGCTGGATCTTTAAAATAACATGCATAAAAGTACAGAGCATTGCTGCTTCTCCTGGGTAACAGGAAAGATGCTGCTGTTTAACAGACTTCCAAAATTAGTTTATGCTGCTCATGCATACCCTGTAGCAGTGTTTTCAGGGCTTTGGAAAGTACATAATCGATTCAAAATTAAGACATTGCATCAAATCTGATCTGATAGAATCAGATTTTTTGTGTTGTCTGAAAATTTACACAAATTCTGCTTTGGGTCATTGGAAATGTTCAGATTAGAAGAAAAGCAGGCTCTGAACAAGAGTTTTGTGAAACTACTGCGATTTGCCTTTTGTAACTATCTCATAAAGTTAGTTCCCTCTCCTCAAGCAATTATAACTTAATTTCTTTATATTAAATTTGAGTCTTATTCAGAGAGTTTTTATCTCTTCATTACATACTCTAGCTGTAATTTAGCTTTTAATGCTTTGCTGATTACGAAGAGATTTATTACACTGAATTCAACTTTATTTTAAAATGGATGTAGAGACATCTGCTAGCACGCCTCCCTCAATATTTTTAACTGTATAAGTGGAGCTATGAAGAAGTCAATCTTGTCATTACCAGAAGCTTTCAGGGATCGCAGAAATTTTCATTTAATGACTTTCAGGAATTTTTGCCATTTCTCATTAAAAAGGAGTTTGAGAAAGGTTGTTTCTTCAGGAAGTAACCAACCAGTAGTCATGATGGTAATGTGGGATGCGATTTTGAATCTCTGATCTTTCTTTTTTTTCTTCTTTCAGTTTAGGGTTTAAACTTTTTTTGCTGTTGTTGAAAATTTAACTTCTAGAGCTCAGAAATCATTGCTGATGGAGTATTGTGACTGAATATATTTCAGCAAATGTTTTAGTTCTTTCTGGTGATTCATTATTGTTACAACTAATATTTTGTTTAAAATTTTCTGATAGGCTATACTTACAGGTAAAGCAGCAGCTTATATGTTTATTAAGACAGCTTTTAATATTTTATGAAGAAAGAAACTCCGTAGATGTAGCTTTCATGTTAGGAATAGTAATGGGTTGCTTTTAATTTTTTTTTTTCTGTGATGGATGAAACAATCTTTGTGTTTCATATTCACATTTTGGATGTGCTCCAGTGTGTGTGTGATAATTAGAATCAAATTCATCAAAGACTTGGCATTTAGAAAAGGAAAATAGTAGAAACGTATATGTAGCCTGAAGGTTTGTTTAATTTATGTAGTCCTTGGGGAAGATAGTCAAATCAGAAAAATCAGTCCAAACTCTATAGTGTGTAACAATTTATGAAACTGGAAAACAGCAGAATGCTCTATTTCCATACGGAGCCTGTTCTTGGAAACTGGGTGTGTGATGTGAAGTTCAGCACTTGATTATGATCCTGTAGAGGGAATCAAAATTGTGTTAAAATGAAATCTGAACTGCCTAGGTGTGTACCTGACTGAAACTCCAGTGCTAGACTTTTGTAAGGAAGCTTTTGAATATACCCAGTATCTTACTGTTTTGATATAATGACAGATTTTTAGCATTGAGAAATCTTAAATGACAGCAAGATGAATCAGTAAAGTGGGTAGTGTTATTATCCCTGAGGAGTATGCATCAATAAGCATCCATTTGTATGCTTCGTCTCCATTATTAGCATGCTTCAAAGTAAAAATCTAGCACGCCTTTTGTTACGTGTACTGAAAAAAAAATTAATCCATGCAAGATTTTTTGATGAAAAATTGCTTTGTCTTGCTGAAAGATATATCTGCAAGATTATTTCTTTTATCAGGTGAAATTAAAGGTAAATAAAATTAATACTTCACTTTATTAATGGCATGCCATCATACTAGTTTAGGATCTTCTCTTGTGTTTTAAGTCAGTTCTGTCTTTGCAAGTGAACAAAGTGCTGGCGTTTTATTGTATCTTGTGTGAGATGTGTGAGGTAATGGTAGATGATTCTGAATGAATTATGCAATGACCACTTTGTTTTTCCAATGTTTCTGTTCCAGAATAAAAGCATATTGTGTAGAAACCTAGAGAAAAATCTTAAGGCATTGAGCACACACATGAATATGAATAACAGAAAGTGCAAGGTGAAATGTTATATTGTCTACAGAGTTGGGTCCCTAGTGGAATACTTTTAGTACTGCTATCAAAAATACATTAGTAGAGGCTTAGGTAGCCTTTAATGTTACGTTCTGCGTCTTGGGCCCGATGCTTACTTGCTCACATTGTTTGGATTGGAATGCTATGAAATGGTCTGCTGTTTTGTTGCTTTGTATCCAAAGCAGCCATTTGAATCACAGAATGTTAGGGGTTGGAAGGGACCTCTGTGGGTCATCTAGTCCAACCCCCAATTTATGAAGTGGGTATAAAAGGCCAGCAGACTAGTGTTCTTCAGTCAGAGGACCACTGGTGACAGTATATCACATCACATTACACAAGTGCAACTAACTGTTCAAACCAGAAAGCTGTGGAGAATCAGGTGCAAAGCTAGAAGCAGGTATAATATCTTTGTTTTACTTGCCAAGATATTGTATGAGCCACTAACAGAATGTGTTCTTTCCCTAAAGACAGTCTATCCTGATGTTTTAATGAAGAACAGTATTTTAATTATAAAATAGTTATAGGCACTGATATTTTATTGACCGATATTTTGCTATCTATACCACTGGAAAGTAGGGGTACAGAGCCAGGTAGATACCTGGTGTTGTGTGATTCAGATGACTGTTTCAAATTGTGCAGGACAATGTGATTATTAGTACAGGACAGAGTTGCTACAAATACAGCAGGCCCTGCAACTTTCAGATCTTTTTTTTTTTTTTTTTTTTTGCAAAGTGCTTTTTCTGGCTGAAAATTTGAGAAGGTTTTATTTAACTAATTTGCTGGTGATTGTGGCATGACAACTTGTTCACTCCCAGTAGCATTTTTTTCTTTTACACAGTTGTGTAATTCATATCATGATCGTATTTCTTACATAGTGGGGAGATGATCGCTGTATTTGAAGTGTTGCTAAATGCAGTGGTAATACAATTGTGTTTATGAGGAGGTTATGAAGTTGAATAGAATGAAATGAAGAACACATTTGAAGCAGCAACACAAAGATGGTGAAACAGCTAGTGAATCTGCCTCTGGGCTGTTGGGGCAAATGTAATTTTAAATGTAAACAGTACGGAGTGGTTGCCGTGGCAGAGAGTAAGCTGAGACATGCAGAAGGCTTGTCGTGTGAGCAAGCAGTCGGTCTCATGAATGCTTTCCCACCATGATTGCTACATGGGCTTAGGGTTAGGTTATGAGCCTTCTCCGCAGGGACATTTTGAAATGACTTTAGCTATGTATGAAGAACTGCTTGTCCTACTGCACCGTAAATAACAAAGAAGCAGGCAGAAAAATCAGTGTGTTCTTGCCAAATGTTTTGTGAACTGCACAGATGGATATTGACAAAAACGAGATGGGGACTGGCAGAGAGAACAAAAAGGCTGTAATAGTCTTGATCTGGGCACAGGATGCCCTCAGCGTTTGTCCTTAGCTAAGAGGAATGGCTAAAGAGAGACTGGGCAAGAGCAGAGACAGCAAGGTATTGCTGTGGTGAGAGCAGAGAAGAATGATGCAATTATGGAGACGTGCTAAAGTTGGGAACCTTTATATGAAGGAAATCTGGCATGGGCAAATGAATAAATAGTCAAGATGACAACTTACCGGTATGCAAAACTTCTCTGTTATCTTCATGCTCTTGTTCAGAAAATGAATTACAGGGTCTCTCCGAGGAAGAAAGTGACTGCTTCACATCTCAGTAATGGCATGTTAATACTTTGTATTGTACTAAAAGCTAAAAATGGCTTCTGGAGGGGGTTTAGTTAAATTTCATGTCTTTACAACCTAGAGTCAAATTTGGTGTTAAAGTGTAAGCGTGTTGTATACCAAAATGAAATATTGTCATTAATAAGTATAGCATTATCAAATCTAAGTGTTTTTAAGTCAAATACCTGAATCAGAAGATTAACTGAAAAAGGTACGATTTAAAAATACTGAGATTTCATGATGTGTTTTAATTTGTGAGCTCTCTTTATTACACATTTTAGGACTTGCACATTTACTCTGCAGTCAGAGTGCTAGAAATTTTCTTTTCTTAAGGAAAGCTGGAGTTACCATGAATTTAGGTGTTTGTGGCTAAAAGAAATGTTACTAATGAACAGGAATCTCGCAATAAAACAAGAATTGGTTTTCCTACCTATCACGCATTACACGCATGTTAAGCACTGCATATGCTTCATTTCTGACTTGGAATGTAAGCTAACCCCAAGGAATTCATCGCCTGTCACATTCCACTCTTCGTTCACTGTCGTCCTCTGTGTGAAGGGGTCACATCATCTGTAGTCTTAGCAGGAATTAGGCTGTTTCTGGTTCTGGAGCAGTGCCAGTTTCCAACAGCTGAGAATCTAGAAGTGTGATTTTCCAGTTTGTAACTGACGGAGAATATGAAAGGTTGAAGCTTCTATGAAACAAGATATTGGTTCAGAATCAGCAGCAGAACATCTGTTAAAGTCTTTGTTAAAAAGAAGTCTGTGTATTGTCTAATCAAAGTAACTAAAGAGTTAGGATCCGTTCTTCTGTATAATTCAGTAATGATTGGACACTATGATATGGTGTGATCCAGCACGTTTGACTCTGCAGGCTATCAATGTGCTACTCTTACTCCTAATCACTCACCATCAAACACATCATTGAGGAAACTGACTCCTTGTCCTCCTCTGATTACACATTTGGCTTTTGTTTTTTATAAGTACAGTTGTCTGTCTTGTTGGAGCTTTCTTTTGGTCATTTTTCTAGGCCCGGAGATCCCAGGTTTGACACTGTTAACCTCTGCTCTCTGTGGTTTGCCATCCCTATTCCAAATCCTAAACCTGTGTAGGAAGTAATCCTTGAGCTGCTCCGCTTGCTCAACCTCCAGTGGGTTCATGTTCTGTTCCAGTGTGGTCCTCTAAACTAATGAGAATCCTCCTGCTTTATGCTCTGTGAGGTACAGTAGACAGCTTCCACCACCACTGTGTCTGCTAACCTTCTGTATAACTGACTGAACAAAGAGTATCCCTTTGGATGGGATGGTTTGACAGCTCTCTGAAGGGGCCAGGCCCAGTGATTCAGGTACCTATGCTCTTTGGCTCCTCTGAAAATCCACTGTAGATCAAATTAACTGGATGTAACTAATTTTTGACATCTAGAAGAACATGAAGAAACATTGAAGGGAGTTGCCTCTGTGACTTGATTCTGTTGACAGTTTTCAATAACTTCATTAGGCGTTGAATAAAAAGTCTTCTGGAATCATTTGCATGCTCCCAGTTTAAGCAAGTCAACTAAATTATCCTTTTTGTCATATCTCGGTGAATTCAAAATGCTTAGCACTGAGTCCTGCTACAACCCGCTGTGTAGTGCTCTGCTTCACAGAGTTCTGCTGCCAGTTTAAACCCATCTGAACGTTTCCCCTGGCGTAAAAGGATTCTGAGTTGGAGTGTAAAAGTCCTCTCTCTCACAAGCCTCCTAGCCATTATGTGTTGATGCTCTGCCTTCCCCGCCTAACAGGGTTGCTTCTGTGCAGGAATTCTTACCTGAGAAGTTATTACATCACCCCAGTTTGAGAGAGACAGCTGTCAATCAGCAGCTTCCCCTGACCCTTCCCGATCGGCTCTCATGATGAACTTGCACCAGAAGGTCTAGCTGGGAGAGCTGTCAGTCTTCTTCACTCAGTTAGCAATGACTGTTGTTGGGGTAGTTACAAACTGCAGCTGAATGGAATGGCACACAATTTGATTCTGTGTGTGGAGAGAAAAACAGCTGTGAAATTTTGTGAAAGATACTTAGGACAATTTTTTTTTCACCCTTTCTTCTTGATTCATCTTGCCAGTGTGAAGGAGTGTATGCATGTGGCTTGTGTGGTAGTTAAGTGCCAGACACAGAACCAACCCCTGGTCCCTGGAAAACCTCAACAAGTATCAGAAGAAAAGGAGAAGTCTGAGTTTAACTGTAAGGCAGAGCTCCACAGAAGGGCTGCAGATTTATTGAGTGTTAAATGTACCAATGTAATAAAGATGGTACACAGTGAGTGATGAGCACTTTTCTGAAGAAAAACCATTTCAGCAAGTTGTCAACGTGTTTGGAGTTGTGAACTGTTATTATAAAACAAAACAAAACCCCACAAACCCATCAAAAAACCAAAAGACAGATGCAGGAGAGAATGGAAGCCCGCTCTGAGCTCCCAAGCTTTCAGAGGCATTTCTGCAAGCTACATCCTTTACTATGGAATGTTGATCTGCTTTGATGATCTTCTGGTTTGGGAAGGGGTGTATCTGTCATGTTTCACAGGTATTTCCTTTCTTGATGAGAGAGGCATGGATAAAGCACAGCTGGAGTGGAATACAAGGCTTTCTATATTGCGTGGTGTTTATTAAGCACAAATGCCTTGTTTGAAGTGTGCTCAAAGCAGTACTGCCCCAGTATAGTCTGAAAAGAACACAGCAGAAAATTCTGTATGTACTCCTGGGGATGGGAAGTTATTTTGTTCTCAAGGGTTATGCTTTAGATACTGAAAAGCTTAAAAAAATGTGCATGTAATAACTAGGAAAGTATTTTAAGATGTGAGGATGGGGAGTACACAGTTGTGCTATTAGTAGGATTAGAATCCCACTTCTGTCTATCAAACACCACTGCGCTGTCTCTGTGAGGCTGTCCGAGTACAGATTTTTGGTGGTCTAGGACCTGGCTCAGCATTTGCTGGTTGAGGTAGGGGAATCTGGGACAGGATGGAGCTGGCAGATGCCATGGCTGGGCAATGGTCAGTATTAGAGGAATCCATTTGTAGAAAGGCTTGTTGAGATGAGGCTGTCCATTACCATCTATGGCTGTCAAGTAGCAGAGCCAGATTTTCTGTTCCTGGCAGGCAAGGTGTCTGATTGAGGTTATTCTTCAGTGTGTGAAATCAAAGAAACACTGTATCATTTATAACCTTCTCTACTCACAACTCACTTTCCATTTCATAAACTCTCTGGGCTGATGGTAATCTTTCTTGAGGTTTTTTGTTATTCCATTTATCTTCTGAAAATTGCAGATGATAATGCTTTAAAGAAACCTAGCATTTAGAAAAAAAGTATAAATACGCGTATGAGGCCAGCTAGAAGTTTTATTTCCAAGTATGGAGGGAACTCTTGGACTTCTAAGAAGATGCCAAATTTTTGATTTGACAGCCTTGCAGAGTCCAACAGATTGAGAAGAGAGCTGTTAGGTAGGTACAGCTGCATTATGCTTGAGGCTTTTGCTTGATACAGTTGCTGTATCTCATTTACGCTTTCGGCATTTGTTCTCTATTTCTGGTCCCAGGTTAGTTTTTCAACATAAATATCAGGAGAAAAAAAAAGCTAAATTAGAAACATCCCTCTTCTAGACCATATTAGAGACATTATTTGTTTAAAGGGTTTAAATTTATTGCCTTATCCATGGCAATACCACATGCTAATCATTAGTCAGTTCAGCAGCAACTGCAGGCTTCATTTTTGGAACACTTTGTCTACTGCTTGAGGCTGAAGACATTTCTGGTTTTTTATCACTTACAATATGTGAATTGTATGCCAAACATACCTGTAATTTTAGAAAATAGATCTTGAACAGAAGAGCTCTTTTCTTTACCTGAGCACCTGGTAGATGATATTCACCGCTGAAGAACAACAAGCTAAGTATTAGAGAAATACAGAGCTTTCTATTAAAAAGGAAAAATAAAGCAATATATAATGTCATGGGGTGATGAGGTTCATAGCTGTAAAGATGCAAATGTTTTGCTGAAGATGAAACTGAGCAGGAAACTGAGACAACCTGCTGCTATCGCTTGAACTGGAAAATCAATGTCTTTGTTTTACTGTAGGGGATACTGGATGAGGCTGTGCGTTTCCAGCTCCCAGTGGGTGTCATTAGGAGCACAAATACATCTGAGCTGTATAGAGGTAGCTAGCATGTATGTTTGATGAAGAGAAACTAAGAATGTCTGTCCTGATACTTGAGAGTGTAAGAGAGCATTGGAATCTGTTGTTCCTTCGAACATTTGCCAAAATGCATCCCTAATCCAGTCACTGAACAGTGAGGTTTTAATAATGCTGCAGTTAATGAGTGAATTCAGCTTTGTATGTGGAAGTTGAAATGTTTTGGTGTAGCGATAAACTTGTATTTGTTGTGGATGGATTATGGGTTGAAAGGATCAAAACTGAATCCAACCCAGCATATTTGACTTACACAAGTTGCACTCATGTCAGTAGTGTTGTCCTCTGAAAACAAGGTTGCTTGTTAAATGCTTGTGTCAGGACCTGGTGCTGCTGTGGTCACTGCTGTTGCTCCCTGCAGGAGAGTTATCTAGCCATCAAAACTCCTCAAAATCACCGTGGGTATTTGTTTGACCTTCAAGATGCTTTGGAAGAGTTAAGAAGTTATCTGTCTCCATCAGCTGCTTCTTCCACCCACCTGCCAGATTGATGTATATTTGTGGCACACCTTGACAAGCCAGGTGTGTTTTATGGAAGATAACTTCATTCTGCTGTCACTTTTTCTCAGGTTGTCAGTCTTTTTTAGTTGGCCAGTACCTTCTTGAAAGCTATTCATTACAGGTTTTGTTTGCTAGCAAGAGTGATGGATATGCAAAAATTTAAGCAGATAATAAAATATGACTTATTTCCAATCTTCTTAATGAGTAGAAGTAATTAAATTAAACTTTCTACGAATAAGCACAATCGATAGCTGGTGCTGTATAAGGCATCCTAGTGCTCTTAACTCTACTTTTTAGTCAGTACTGTGTCTTGTTCAGCATGTCTTGTGGGATTTGGCAGAGTATTTTAAGCTGCACTGAGTTTTCAGAATGGTACCCTAAAAGTTCTGTCCATATGTGAACACAAGATGTTCTGGCAAGATGGACAGAATGGGTATCACATTGCACCTGTCCTTGTCCACACTGTACAGCGGAAATTAAGGCACTTTTGTTCATGGAAGGAGGAACTGCAGATGGCAGGAATCTGCACAAGAGCTGTCGAAAACCCAGAGGATTTTCCTCTGGTGGTTCCTTTAGGGGATACAGCATGTGCAGAAGACAGAGCCTGAAAGGAAAGAGAAGCAAATGTGTCTCTCTCCCTGAATTTACACACTGAGTCTGGGCTTCTGTCTGATCTAAAATGATTTCTTTAAGATGGAGTAGTTGGAGGGTCCCTTTGTACCGGGAGCAAAGTATTTTGCATCTTCCTTTTGTGACACTGGAAATCTCCTCTGACCCTTTCCAGATGTATTATAGTCCCTATGTTTTTGAGTGCTGTACAAACCAAGTACAGGTACCAAAATAAAGTCCTGATCTCTTCAGGTGAGAACAGGCATCATTCCAAAGGAGACTAGAAAGCTGATGAGAACCAAAGAAAAGAGCCATGAGAAAGCCAGCCTAACCAGTGGTATGTGTGCCAGAGGAGACTATTGCAGAGACAATATTTATGAAGAGATAAGCTTCAGGTGGAGGACAGAAGTTCAGGTGAGAGGATAAGGAAGTTTGTAAATAAATATTGTGACTCTGAAGTATATCTGAACACTGAAGAGTATCTGGGAGAAAGGTGGGACGATGGTTCTGTAGTGCATGTGGAAGAGTAGGCATCCTAGTATCATATTCAGAGCTGGGGAGAAAAAGGGAGAGCTTTTCACTGAAATGTCTGACAGACAATAAAAGCAATTTTTCTGCTTTTGGGAGGGAAGCTTATTTGTTTCGAAGTCTACAGGAAAGTACTAACATACCTTGTTGTTTAGTGGAGCTTTGCTTACTTATTACCATGTCAAACCTTTAAAACGCTATACAACTTTCCCCTAATAGGTATCAACTTTCCAAATGTAATGTCCATCAAGTAAAATTTTCAAGTCAGAGTTGGGCTTGAGTAATATATATTAACAGTAATACTCTTCAGAAAGATTGTGGTCACAAATTCTCTTTGGGATAGTCAATAAATATGATAAAGGTTTTAGCTGCATAGCAAGAACATCACAGAGCTATAGAGATATTTCCATTGTACAAAGACATTTAAAAAGAAGCAAAGCATAATTGCAGTTTCAGAGTATGTGCTAATTAGTAAGCTGATGCATCAGCATCATCACAAAGTTGCTCAGTATGGGAGGCCATAGTTTCATAAATTGCTTTATGGGCTCTTAAAAAGAGGCATAAATAGCATTGTCAAACTCATGGAAAATGCTTTTAATACTCTTTTTTTTTTATAAATCACTTTAGTTTTTGCAAGGTATAGAATAGATAATTTCACTTGATAACTACTAAAATCAAGTAATCTTTTCCTTTGTATTCTGGAGAGTACTCTGTACATCTAAGAGTCCGACCTTGCAGATAAAATCTCTGGCTTTTGCATGGTTTGCATCTCTCATAGCCATTGACATAAAAATCATCATTAGAAGCATGTCACTAGAGAGCATGCTTGACATAAAAGCTATTTCTTCTGAGTTGCTGGTTCATTTTACTGTCTAGATTGCCCTCATTAAGTAATGAGCTTGATAGTGCTGGTGGCTGTTAGGAATGCAAACGGCTTTCCTAACTTGACAGAATTCTCAAACCTAATCTAAATTCTCATTCAGTAGTTTCTCATTGGCTTTTCATGAAGGCTTCCATTTGTTAAGAGAACAATCTCATATTTAATTTCACAAAAAGAGTAATGATCTTTCTAAAAGTTTTTGAATCTTTGTCCAAATAATTAATCCTATCTATGCGTAAGCTAAACACTTGCCTGAATATATTTGCTTCAGTGAATTTTAATTGATTAGACAAATGTTTTCATTGTAGAAATAGTAGGAATGTTCCAGTAATACCTACCCTTTACTATTCCAAATTACATTTTTAAAATGTAGGTAACAAAACTTTCTTAAATATTAGAATATCATAACAGATTATGATATACCTATTCAGTGAAGCATAAATTAATATGTATTTAAATTGGTATATAATAGACTTGTGATATATGTAGCTTTGAAAATGGAGAGATTGGTTTTGGTTTTTTTTTAATAATAAAACATGATATTTTCCTGCGGTTCCCATCCAATTTCCCCCCCCCCGTGTCATTGGTTACAGTAGTTTCTTTGCTCAGAACAAGCTCTCTGATAGCTTTCTACCTGATGTCCTTTTTTTTCATACATTCAGAAGTAGCTTCATTTCAGTGTTGATTGAAACATATGTTATCAAGAAACTAACGTCCAGCAAGCTTGTAGGTCATGGCAGTCTGTAGGTTGTAGTAAAGACAACCCGATAGTCACATTTTTCTAACTGTTACAGATTCAGACATATGTAAAATTACAATTTACATTTTTGCAAAGTCACTTTCTATAAGGTAAATAAATGTGGGTATGGTCAGTTACTGCAGCAGGCTCTCCAGGGAAGCGGTCACAGCACCAAGCCTGTCAGAGTTCAAGGAGCATGTGGATGACGCTCTTAGTCATATGGTTTAGTGTGTAGTAGTCCTGTGAGGAGCCCGGAGTTGGGCTTGGTGATCCTTATGATGGAAGGATGACCCTTCCAACGGGAGATATTCTGTGATTCTATTAATTAGTTTTTAAGAAAAAAATTTATTCTAGGACTGCAACAGGAAAACATATCCAAGTCACTTTTGCATTAAATACTGAGTATAAAATAAACTGTAAAAAGGGGTAAGTTTGGATATCAAAGAATATTTGTCTGAATGGATACTGGAGACTCACCAGCTACAGAGTCATTAGCTTTCTTGATCTGAGGGAATAAATTTGTAGATATGACTTTGTGTAACCACGCATTAATCTTTAATAATAACGCAGACTGGCCTCCCTGACCTTGGAAGGAATCCTGAGTTTGCTTGGATTTATAATGGAGAATCAACAGCAATTATGATGAAATTGCAAACATCCTTGTGGGGCCTTTGCTCCTCTGGTGGTAGTTTTCCACAAAGTAGCACAGGAGAAATGTTTTAGCTTATTGCAGTGACTTGTATGGAAGCAACTCTGAGGAAGAAGCGGGGAAAAAACGAGATGCAGGGCAGAAAATCCAGCTTTGTTGCCTGGCCGAGGAATCCATATGTATTTTCATGCTGAATTAACTGTGCTTATACTTTTGACTTTGGATAGTGACCATTATTACTTAAAAGGTATAATTTGGCATCATCTGAGATAAAAGAAATACTAATGATCTCAAATCCAAATATAGAGCTAGTTTCCTTACCGGGAAAGGCGAAAGAAAAGATTAAAAGAAAGAAGCCCCAACAGCTTAACCTATATGGTTGTTTTTAAATAATGCACATGGATTCTAATATAAAGTATTACTAAAAGCTGCACAGAAGCCTATTTAGAATGGTTGGAAACATCCACCTGAACATTTGGGATGTTGGATGATATGATGCCAGTTTTCTACCCTCCTAATTTAATACTGTTAATGCCTTTTCCCCCACTGACCAGTTGGAAGTGACTCAGATGGAAGATGGGAGGAACAGGACTGTAGGAAGTGGATGCTAACAGGTTATGAAATATGTTCATTACCAGCTATTTGAGATTCAGTGGCTGTAATGAACTATTAAATTATACAGATAGAAATCACTGAAAGAGGAATGACATGAAATAGAGTTATATGACAAATACGGCAAAATCTCATTGCTCGTTCTTCTCTTTTCTGATGGGAAATATTTAATAAGAAATTTTAATTCTATGTTTATAAATGGAAATTCTGTACAGAAGCTAGCATAAATCCAAACTGCTTAATTTTATTTGTTAAGTAAGACTAGAAGACAAACAACTGGTCATGTTAAAAGGTAGACCTGTGAAATCCAGTTAAGTATCAGGAAGACACGATCATCTATCAGTCAGTCACAGGTGAAACAAAGTTTTGAGTTACACCATAGTTTCCAGTGCTATTTTCTTCTGTCAGTATGTCTTATTACCACTTAGGAAGATATATGGTATCTTATTGTAAGCCTTGTACACTGACTTTGCTTTATGTAAAGCTGTTCATTCAACTATATTTGTGAAAGAATAACTCCTTTTCCATAAATGTTAAAATAATGTAGGAATTACTGTTCCAGTATCCCTTTATGTTTTATCTTCTCCATTAAGGGCTGTTTGCCTCAAAGGTGTGATTTAGAAATTAGTACTTATTTAAATTACGAGTTAGCAAGGGCTGAGTTTGGTCCCCAGTAGGAGGATCTGAGTGGTCATTGCTGAAAACTTGAGAAGGAACAACACTATGGCATGTGGAGTGTAGTACTCCAAGAGAAAACAGATTTATGTTGACATTTTCCTGCTGTTTAATTTACTACGTGGTAGCTCTGCTTTGCTGATTAGTATATTGGAGGGAAAGTAATGAAAGCGCTTTCTCTTCTTGCTCTGACCTGTCCTCTGCTTCTACCATTCCCTGCGCTGGCAGAAATATATGTTAAGACATGTGTTAAGAGATATCCAAATATTTAAGGTTAAGCTGAGATTAATGTTATTAATAGGAACTGCAAGTTCAAAAGTAGTTACAATCATGTTTTATAGAACATGGCTTCTCTTAAGGGTTGGAAGCTGTGAGCATGAATGTGTGAGTGCTACCAGAAGAAAGTACCTTTAACAAGAAGCTCCTCTGAGTCTGTTGAGTGTCTTTAAATTAGATTCCCCCACTCCCCAACATGGAAAAAAAGGCTTGCTCTCTGAGACAGGTTTTAGCTTTGGTCAAAAGTGTGTCTTTGCTCCAGTTGCAACACTTATACTTTGCTGTAAAGCTGCCAGTCTTCTTCAGACCAGTAGCATTCAAAGCAAGATTATATCAGTGCTTCTCTTGTAGTAAAAATGGTCTTGTTTAGTAAAGAGATGTTCTGCCTGGTGGTATGGCTGTGTAAATAACATCTCAATTGAGAGATATCATTTGTACATTTACTACTTTAATTTAAAAACTAACATGAAGTATTTAATGCAAATCTCTAAACCAGATTCCCAAAATATAATCTAAGAGAAAACAGTGTAAAAATTTAAATGAACACATACACTTTCAGAGCATGTATAAACATGCTTTGGTTTTTGAGAGCCAGGGATGTATTCTTTTGACCCTGGAATCTTTCTCTTCAGAGATGGAGAATGTAAATCCCCTGGAGTTTTTTTAGTTATCCCAAACACTTAAATCTTATTTTAAAAGTGAGAAAAATAATCATAAGTTTCTGTATTATGCAAGTGTCACGAGAATAAAATTTAAGTATCTTTTCAGTAAAAGTTCAGGAATGTTTTTGATGGTCTATCATTATAAGAACAAATCATAACACTTCTATTAAACTTTTTGATAAAGGGAAAAATCATCATCTCAATAAAGAAACATAGTAAAAATAAAAAGATATTAGCGAAGTGCAGTATGTATGGAAAAATATATGTACTGGGCTGTATGTTGAGAATAAGTGCCAATATTTCTATTTAAAATAGATTTTATTAAAGTCAGTGGAAAAAATTGTTCTTCAGAAGTTCTCTCAAAATGGGTCTGATGTCTACTGGACATTGTCTCTGAAAGAAACACTCTGTGTGGGTATGTTTGACTCAAGCAGAAGTATGGGACGCGTGGAGTCTTTAGATATTTACCTGTATTGTCCACATAGGCGACCAGGAAGCGAGCAAATCAAAGAGCCCTGGTGATGTGCAAGCCTGGCCTCCTGCAGGCAGCTGGTACTGTTTGGCCTTCCAGCTTTGGCCATGTCACTTTGAGGGAAGTGGATTTGCAGATAGTTGTTGGACCGTGTTAGCTGTACAGATGGCTTGCATACCTCTGAACAGGAAAATACAAAAAGGGGGAATGGGGAAAGAGAGGGGTAAAGTAAGCTGTATAATTAAGCAAAAAAGTACACGTTTTGTTAGGGCTGAAAGGTACAATTTAGAGAAAGGATTTTGCCTGAACGAAATTATTTGAGTGCAATATATTCTAACTTGAAAATTAGCATATTTGCTTCTTTACATGACGTACGATTAGGTCAGTTGGGAATGGATACCCTCTTGGTAACAATTTAACATTTGCTGTTCATCAACCCAAGTTTTTATCAGGCTGTAAGACAATGAATATCTAAGTCCACGTGACTCTTTGTGGGGAAGGTGGTTCTACTGAAATATTAAATATTCCTCACATTCCGAACTCCAAAGAGGTTTGAAAATCCAGTTAATCTCCTTCCGCACAAAACAAATCCTCTGTTACTAGTTAAGGAAACGGAATTCCACAAAACATCTGCTCCTTGTAATAGGGACAGTATTAAAGGCAGGTGGCTTGGAAACAGTCAAACTGACTTCTTCAGTATTAACTTCTTGTGGGACAGACAAGAAGTAATTGCAGATTCTTGATGATGCAAACTGTCTGCTGATGCAGAGGAATTTGTGAAAAATGGCTGCTCTTAACATCTTTGATAATGAGAGGGAAGAGGATTTTTACTGTTTTTATAGGCATTTCAGTGATGGCAGCTCAGAAGTGTGGCTTTATTTTAATACTCCTGCTAGGCAGGGGAAGCAGTGCTGTTCCTGTTTTACAATGGCAAGATGAGATCCACGGGGAGAACATTCTGGCTTTTCTGTAAGTGCTCAGTTTTACAAAGATAATTAAGGAATTATTTTAGGCAGAAAATTAAATCTTCTTTTTCCTTTACTGCTGTTGAAGGATACTATGAGGAGCAACAGGAGAAAATTACCATTAGTGTAAGTTCCTAGTGCAACCATCATCCTCCACAGGAAGCCAAAGGATGTGCTTGCGGTTGTGGACAGTTTAGCTCTAAAGTTGCAGCATTTTTTCCTTTTTATTCTGGTCTGAGGCAACAGGCTATCTTGGGAATAGCTCTTTGCAGTGGAGCCTAGGCACGTTTTTTAAGATGGAGGTGTTTTGGTATCTAAGTAACTTACCCAGTGTTACACAGCATTGCACACTCCATGTCCCCATAGGTTGTTACTCTTTGCAGCAGTTTCCAAAGTCAGGAAGTAGATATGCCAGCAGGAACAGATGAAAAATGCCGAGAATGCATCATGAACACAAATAGAAAGTTCTGCTTATGAAAACCGTGTAAAATTAGACTGCAGATCATATGTGAAAATAACAATGACAAATCTTACATTGACTGTAGGTGAAGCTGAGGGCCTAAATAAGTGGAAATCTGGTATCTGTCATTCCATTTCTGAGAGCATCAGGGAACTGGAGAACCTGGTGGTAGATGAAGCCAAAAAGGTGGTGATGGAAAACCAGATGTGTTCCTCCACAAGTTGCTAGGTCTTTGGCAGGAAAGTACATAAACAAGGAAGTGTTACCAGAGCAAATGTCTGAAGGGACAGAACCTTCAGTAACAACATTTGTTGGGGAAGAAACCATACAAGATAGTGCTCAGTTCTCTGATTCTGGTTAACCTACTCTCATGTAAATTGTATGAGATGAGGAAGGTCTAATCAGTATTTCCTTCCATGTATTTTTAAACTCCTGAATTGTATAAATACAGCTGCAGAGAGATGCTAGTAACAGTCAGAAGCACCCCTTTGCTCAACCGTTCAGAAGAGTGGCCTGCTAAAACTAGGGTGGAGTGAAACTAGTGTAGGAGTTTTCTTGGTATTGGTTTCTACTTCTTTTAAGCAGTATTTGGGTAGGCATTGGCAAGCTTGCTGGTGCTGGGTAGCATACCAAAAACTCTCTATCTGGGAGCATTAAGCTCTTAAAAAGGAGACATATATTTTTCTGGTAAATTAACTTAAAATGCGAAAGTGACCTTGGAGTTAAATCTCCAGCTCCCTTGTGGACCTGCTGACCTCTTTCAGACAATGACCATTGACTAAACATCAGTATGGGGCAGAGAAGCAACCTTGACATAACTTTTGATCTCAAGATCACACTGAGAAAGCCTGAGTCAGTAGTACAGAGAGATGGGTTCCATGTGCGTGTTTTAGTCAGATGGAAAGAGAAGCAGATTCGTTACAACGTTCCCCACCAAATTGTGGCTCTGCTCCTGGAGAAAGCCATGCGTCCTCAGTAGGCTTACCGAATCACTCTTCCACAGTGACACAATGAATGACTGTGTGGGGCTTCTTTAGGAAACTTTTCCAGCTAAGGTTTGGAGATGATGATTGGGACTAATGCAATGCACTTTAGTTCTCCTGCAAGGGAAATTAACTCCCACTTTCCATATGGCTTCAATTTCTCTCATAATTATTCCTTTTTCAGAGATTGCACTTAGAAAACAACTCAGGTAAAACAAAACATTGGATTGAAATATTCCAGATTCCATTTTCCAGGTAAAAAATTGAATTCTCCAGCATTGCCTCGAGCTAGGATTTGTTTACAAAATTTCTGGAGCTTTTACTGATTTTTTTCAGTCTGTGCCAACTGTGTTTAAGCCTCAAAGTATTAAAGGGCAGTTTTCTCCAGGAGAGAAGATTAATTAAAAAAAAATTGTTAACAATTTTCATTTGCTGTTAGAGAAAATTACTTTGTGGATGTAGAAAATCTTTGGTTTCATTGATGAATAGCTGCTCCAAAGTAACGTCAGCTCCTCTCAAGTCCCTTCAGAGTTGGCTGCTTCTAGAATTTCTTCCTTCACTACTACTCTGCATCTAATACCCTAACTCTTTTGGTAGAATTTGTTCATTCTTTTCCAAATAGAGTTTAATTAGCCCATCCCACCCTAGATGACTCTTCAGTAATTAACTTGCAGGCCCTGCAGATTTGAAACACCTGCTGGGCAGGTGGAGCAAATGAAAAACCACTGTGTTTCATTTTGGACATAACCTCAGGATTAATGAAATCTGTTGTCATGCATAACAATTCCTAAAAGCATTATGTAAATTCAAATTTGAATGTCTCACAATTCTCTGGTGTTTAATTAGAGTATCTTCTTCTGCTATCTATCCTAATAGTCTCTGCTAAAAGTAATGATAAATAATGTACTAATAAAATCTCTCTATTATTAAAGGTATTCCACACAACTGGTGAAAGTCTGTTTTCATTACCCAATTTTTTAGGCATTTTGATGATGTTTGCTAACACTTCTGGGCAATTCTGATTCTTTTTAGAACAGCTAGGATGAGTAACCACCTGTCTGAGATTATATGTATGTGAGAGATCTGCTAAATGCACTCCTTTAATGCACAGACTGTAGGATCCGGGTCCAATTCTGCTCTCTCTCACAGTGGAGAGAAGTAAACCTGAACGGTTTGCATCATGCAGAGATGCTCTTACTGCATAATACTGAGTAAAGAGGAAGATGTTTTCCTGAAGTTTTTAGAGAGGAAGGTCAGGCCTAGGGGGCTGTTATAAAGAGAACGTGTAGACATGTAAATCCAGGAGCATGTTCGTAGCTTTGAATTGCAAGTGAAAGAAGACGCTTCCTTGCAGCAGGAAGCGTGTGAGTCATTGTGGGAGACAGGATTCAAGTCAAGGCTCTCTGTCCTTCGTAGTTTCTCTTGCCTGCCTGAGTGGCTTCAAAATGGGCATGCTGACATCTGAGTGTCACCTCTGTCCCACCTGAAGGGAGTGGTAAGATCATTAAGTGCCTAGAAGTTATGCTGTTTCACAGTCACTATTAGTAATGCCTTTCCAGGCTATTTTCTGTTGTATGGTGTTGTTTTTTGGTTTATTTTTGGTTGTTGTTTTTTTTTTTTTTCTGGAAAATACAAGAGAATATGAAATGTAGTGATGTTTATTGGAGCACTCAAAGACTTTCCGGAGGAGCAACAACATGAGAGTAAAAAAGCGTTTGCTACTGGGTGCAGTCTTCTCTTTAAAGCATACTACAAATGTGATAAATTGAAGTTAGGGTAATCATAAAAAAAGATGCATTTCTTCAATAACATGTCCAGCTGTGATTTTTGCCAGTGTTTCTACAATAAGGAGGTTTGGACCAGATTAGTGATAACTTGAAGAACAGGCTTTCTGCAGAAGTACTGTGGCTAACCCAGTAAGTATTTGTCAGTAACTCAGTAAGATGTTGATGCTTTTGGAGGTGCTGTGCAGTGGGCACAGTACTTCTTTGCCCTGGCTTCAATTGAGGTGCAGTACTGGTGAGCACCCTTAAAAGGACTGGAACAATTCTTATCAAAGAGTCTCAATTTTCATCTTAGACAAAACAAACAACTGTTGAACTTTGATTAAGTAGTTGAATTTCCCCTCAGGAATTATGATACACAGGCTTATTAGAAGGAAATAGAAAAGCAGAAAATTCTGGTACAATTTCAAAATATATACCCACTAAGGGGCAGGGTTTTTTTACACTTGTTCTTTTTGCTTTGTGGGATTCCCAGAAGCTGATCTGCAGGTGTGGGATGAGGAAAGGAAAAAAACAGATATGGCTGAATTTAGGCAAATTATGACTTTGTTTTATGTTGCAAGAGAGACAATAAATTAAATTAAAAATTTCGGAAGATGTTTCTGCTTATTTTATTCTGCATGGATTTAGCACATTTACAAGAGGTTGATTTGTGAATTTCAGCCCTTTTCAATAACACTTCTCATATGGAAGTCATAGTACACATACAGGGAAATCTGTAGTCTTGTGATGGCCCATTGTATCTTGCATAATAAATTGAATTTTCCTTTATTTTTGTTTAGTTTCCTTTTTTGACAGCAATTCCAGTTTTTCTTGGTTTCTGATCTTTTTCTTCTTGCTTTTTATTTCAGTTCAAAAATGAATTTCTAGCTATACATGTGATTAATTCTCTAATCTGGCTATGTATTTTTTTGGTTAAAATTCTGACAGGGCTATGATGACCTTAAAAAAAAACCAAAACAAACAAAGAAAAATAACCAACCACCTCAGTATGTCTTTAAGTGCAAATGATAGTGGAGTTTGTCTGTCATTTTGTAGCAATCAGCACCTCTTTAAGACACTGCACATATGTTCTTAGCTTGTAGATCTCTTTCAACAGTAATGATCATCATTCATGGCTTCATAACTCTACTATCCATAAAACTGCACAATATCTCTTCTGAGGAATCAGCCTGGTTTGTTGTAAAGAGCCATATAAAACAGATAGAATTTTATGTCTGCAAACTGCTTAACAAATATTAAATACTTGAGCCTTGCTGTTCTGCAGGTTTTATTAATTTTATTGCCTTATTTTTGAAAGAGAAACCCAACTGCAGATACAAAGATAGAGCTTTCAAAAACTGTCTGTGTTCCTTTCATCTGAAGGTCATACTCTTTGATGTACAGTGACAGTGTGCAGTTCTTGTCTCGTATACTGGTCATGAAAGTTCATGGGCAATCGTATGCTTTGGTGAGAACTGGGTGCATCTCTTTCCTCTTCTCTTGAGGAATACCAGTGCTCATGGAGTTTTCCACTCTTGTTCTTTCTTCATTGCAGTCCAGTCTTCAGAGGAGTCTCATGACCTTGAGAGTGGAGAACACTGGAGAGGTACCCTCTTCCATAGTGGTTTTTTGGATGTATTTATCAAATTTTGGAGATACTGCTGTAAACTCAGCAAAAATTACAATCTTGCTAATGGAGCAGAACCCTGCAGAGCTGACGTTGGTCAGAAACTTCCATTCTTCACACAACTGAAGCAGAGGAAGAGTAGACTTAATGCAGCTTCACATAAAAAATACTTTTAAAAGTTATTTTGTTTTTTAAAGTTGCAAATGAAATGCAGAAAATTGTAAGTTTTAAAGCCATTTTATCTGCATTTCTTAAAATAACACAGAAGAGGGGAAAAGCCTCAGGTAGTAGGTATTTCTCAAAGTTCCTATTTGTAGGATAGACAGTGCATACAGCTGAGAACAGCAAACAAACCAAAGTATTTGCCAGATATAATGTAGAAAATCCCCTTTGCATTCTGTTTATGCAAACTGCTAGTTGTCTACATGACTTGTTGTCTTCTTTTAGCATGTTTATGACTTATTATCCTTTTTGCAAAACTGTTACAGATGAGTATAGTTTTACAGCATTTACCAAATACCTATTAAACCTGAGGACTGCATTTGATTGCATTTTCTTTACTTTTTCTGAACATTACAAGGAGAATTCATGACAACGGACAGTCTGTTTATTGATATCAAAGATGAGAGAATGCTTTTAATTTGTCATTGATGTTTTTCTGCAAAGAGGAGAAGCTATATTATGCTTAGTTTTCTGTTTCTATTGCAGGGTAGTTTGAAAATCTTTAAAATGTACTCACTCCTCTGTGTGTGTAGCGCTTTAAGCATGAAAAGAGCAATGGCAAATGGAGATAGAAGCTGCTTTTACAGAAGTGCACACGGGCTCTTCTTCAAAACTGCCCTGTTGTTCTTCGATTTTGTCGGGTTACATTAAAAACTGAAGCTCATCTCTGTTGGGGTAGCTGAGGAAAAATCTTGAACGTGTGAACTAGCTCCAAGTATGTACAATTACATCGGCAAGTGTTTGAAAAGTAGTTTTGAAATACAAGCCACGTCAAGTGCAGGCCTACTTATCAAAATGGCTGTTTACTGAGATGCCAGTGGTGTGCTTTGGTGGAGGTGGTGAAACAGCTTACAAAGTTTATCGTAATGTTGAGAGCATTAATGAGAAATGAAAAGGTTGTCTTGAGTGGGGGAGCTGCTGCTGTCTAAAATTTTTGTGTTTGTGAAGAAGGAGCCAAAACAAAATTCCTTGGAGGACGGAATGGAAATTGGTGAATGATGACTAGCGTGAGGAAGATCAGTACAGCCCGGTAAGCAGAGAAAATCTCATTTTGTGTGAGCAGTGAAAGAGGAAGCCTATTTTTGGTGCTTTGAGTTGGGTGAGTGTAGAAGAGAGCTAGTTTCTGTTTCTTCACGTGGACTTCACTTTCGGTGTGACTACTCAGGTTTTATAGAAGTAAAAGCTGTATATATGGCTAAGTAGCATCACAGCCTGATGGCCCTTGGCAAAATAAAGTTTTCAAAATAGTTAAGTGCTTCTGTGTTTACTTCAGGTGACACAGATTTGGGTTTATGATATAAAACATACTGAGCTTTTCAATCCCTTCAGCTCCACACATGCAAACTCCACTAATCGCAAAGAAAAATGTGGTCTGCTATTCATTAAATGCAGATGAGTTTCCTTTTTTAGGAAGCACATAAACAGATGCCTAAATTTAGGAACATGTGCAGTTACAAGCAGTGGAATATTCTGAATCTTTTTATCTGCTTTCCTGCACTGGAGCTCACTGTGCTGTGTCTTTGAGAGGTCTCTGACCCTAAGCCTTACTGTGGAACCTGGTTTATTCTGGTGCTTTTACAGAGTGCTCTTCATCCATAGATTTTATTGACTGTGCATCTGTACCCTTCAAGCTTGCTTTGCAAACCTTTCTGTATTTGCTAAGAACTGAGGAATGCTAGTGCCTAGTGTATTCAAATATATTATTCAACTGTGATGACAGGAGGATGTGATGAACAATTATTTCCATTATTTAAGTAACTGTGCTGGGTGGAATTGGAGGAGGAAGTCAGCCTGAAATGGCCACTTCTTTCCCTGCCTCCCTGCCCACTCAGTCCTGGGAGTCCAGCTGGAGGGTCTCTTGGCTTGCCTCTGCTTCTCCTCCTTTTCAAAATCTACTATTCCCCTTTCACTCGGAGGATCTCTGCTCACCCTTTTGGCTTTCTAGGAAGAGAAAGGGAGAAGAAAGGACCAGGATGGGGTCGGGTTGGGAAGCTAGAGGGGAGTCTCGGGCAGGAGCAGTAGTTGCAGTAGCCTGTCGCCATGCAATGGGTCATTGGTGGAGAAAGCCATCCTCTTCCTTTTGAACAGGTGAAGTAAATGGTCTGCCATCCCAGGCAGCTGTCCGCTCTGTTTATGATTTGAGCTGTCCTTAAACCATGGTAATTAAACAAACAAAAAAACCACCCAAAAACTCCACAAAAGTTATTTGTTTATGGTCTAAACTTCATGTTAGTTCTAAGTACAAAATAAACTGGATTTTAAAACAATATTTACCCTTGTTAACCATTCTAACAGTAAAATTCCCTAGTGGTAAAATGCAATTCTTTTGTTTTGTGGAACAGAAGTTCCACCTTGTGCAAGAACGTAACATAGCAAATTGGGAAAACATGAAATGGCATTGAGTGCCAGGTGCAGGAGGACTTTTGGCATGGAGAGTTTTTGTTCTGTTGGATTTTGCTCAGGGCATTGCATGACCAACATGTCAGCTCCTCAACAAAGAATAAAAGAAGAAGGTATGAATTTTAATGGGCATGGGAATGAAAGTTCTGAATAATATAGCAGGCCTCAACGTTGATCATTTGACCCAGAAGAAATACTTGAGTATGTTAAATGTGAAGTATGTACAGAATCTGAGTGTCACCTTTGACATGAAATTTTTAGAGCCTCTGTGCCCACTGCTTGCTCATCCTACAGTGGTCAGTGATGATGTTTCCATTATCTTTCTCTGACAGCAGCAACTGCACAGGAGTAAGGATGTGAAACTCCTTCCTCAGTACTGTACGAGAGATCCTCTTCCCTCCAGTGGCAGAAATGGTGTGCATTTTGAGCAGAAATCTTTACAGCCTTAATCCAATGACCAGGGCTTAGTTACTGGTCATATCCAAGAAAGTTTGATTAATCCTGTCTGACTCCAGTTTAAACTGAGGTAAATCCCTGAATTAAAACAAAAAAACCCCACAAAAAAACCAACAAACAAACAAACAAAAAAAACCCCACCCACAAACCAATAAAAAAGAAACAAAGTTCCACAATAATTCAATTGTTATTCATTCATTTACAAATGAAAAAGGCTTGTAAATGCAGTAGTGTAATTGCAATACTAGGCCTTCCGTAAGTGATCTCTTGTGTTTCCACTTATTTCTTCCACAGTAACAAGGAAGTGAGGAAAGTCGTTTTTAGAAATTCAGCTTTGTTACTGAGCAGCAGGTAGAAGCAGTCTCTATTTCTCCCACCTCTGTGTTTCCCAGATCCGGACTGGCCTCTCATCTGTGAATTTCTGTTGCCTTTCACTATTGCCTGGAAAAAATACACAGTGTGACCAACTTATCTAATGACTAACTAAGGCAAGCACAAGGTTGTACGCATGGAACTCGTTTGTTCAAGTCTTCCTGAAGGTGGAACTTGGGCCCTGATGGAATGCACCCACGAGTGCTGAGGGGGTTGGCAGATGTCATTGCTAAGCCACTCTCCATCATCTTTGAGAGGTCCTGGAGGACAGGAGAGGTGCCCGAGGACTGGTGAAAAGCCAGTGTCACTCCAGTCTTCAAAACGAGTAAGGAGGAGGACCCAGGGAACTACAGGTTGGTCAGTCTTACCTCCATCCCAGGAATGATGATGGAGCAGCTCATTCTAGAAGTCCTCATCAAGCAAGTGGAGGAAAAGAAGGTTATCAGGAGTAGTCAGCATGGATTGACCAAGGGGAGATCATACTTGACCAATCTGATAGCCTCCTGTGATGGCA
>Ga0181612_154286_pt1 | contig 26981 bp, 6 predicted proteins | sample HoacroProtozoa21_FD_119630 | JGI IMG/M metagenome (GOLD analysis project Ga0181612, IMG submission 119630) | Hoatzin crop microbial communities from Cojedes, Venezuel. Combined Assembly of Gp0051906, Gp0051904, Gp0051908
GGGGGGTGGGCGCCTTGGGCTGGTATGTCTCAAAAGTGCTATTTTCTTAAATATCAATTTAAAATAGTTATTATTGTTTCTTTTAAAACTTAGTAACAGGAAGTAACACAGAAGCTGAGAGCCAAAATTACACCTGTGCAAAGATATAGTGAAAGTAGATCTTGGCTCTTGAACTCCAAGGTGGGACGTGCAGCTGACGTCACCGTATGCTGAGAAAACGCATCTTTTACTGAAAGGAAGCGTGTTAAAGTAGCAGATGCTGATGCTGGTAAGGTGGCTGCTTGAATACATATTTCTCACTTGACAAATTTAAAGTGCAACAGCTTCTTGAGGAAAGTGGGCTTTTCTGAGCTAAAGAAAGCGTATCACAGCAGCTTTTATTGCTTAGGTAAGATATTGCAAGTGATTCTTCATGGTTGTGCTGAAGAACGAAATGAAGTTACTCGGGTATTTGAGTTGGTTGTGGTTTTGTTTCATTTTTAGGAACATGTGATCAAACACGTAAAGCCTGACAGCAGGATTGTTCGACGAAGGGCAACAGAAACACCGTGAGGTAACGGAATGGGAAGAGTCTGTGCTGACTGCAGCGAGACAGCTGGGCACCTGATGAACAAAGGCGTGCGGTAAGACTACGGCCAGGCAAGATTTTTCAGCTCTCAATGCATTTGGGTGAAAGTGCAGAAGGGCTGATGGAAAAAGCCATTGTGGGAAGACGCTGGAGCTGCTCTTACTTGCAGGATTTAAATTCTAGAAACAAGCTGATTACTCAGTACTACTCCCTATTAATGACAAGGTGTCACTGTTTACAGCTGTACGTTTGGCTTCTTTATTTCAAAGCACCTAATTCTGCAGTGCAGTAAAACTGTGTCCTGAGGTGTGGTGGTTTCCACGGATGCTGCATAGTGTCGTGGCAATCTGAAATACTTTATACTGGCCGCAAGCAGTCAGCCAGTTTAATGAGAAACATCTGTCCAGGGTGTAGGATGACGAGTGGATATCATGCCATTTTAACTTCCCTGCAAGGGGAGGTACATCATTTAACTTAGCTAGCTGGCTACATCTATGCTGTTAAGAGTTCTGCCTTTGATATTTATCTCAACGTTAGGAAGTGGCTCTGCAGCTCTACTCAAGAGCTTGTAAAAGGTCTAAAGCCATATGTGTGCTGTTCCCAGTTTGTAGTGCATTTTATTGCTTCCATTGCCGCCTTCTCACTGCTGCCTAAACTTTCTTAAAGAAAGAAGGCTGATCTTTGAAGCTCCTTGCAAACAGAAGTTAAATAATGCACTTCTGCGGGCAAGACGCTGGCTGCTGTAAAGCAAAGTCCTCCTCTGCTCTTTACAGAGACAGCACGCCTTCCTGCTGGTCCGTGGAGGTTTCCGCAGCTGTCTCCAGGAGGACGGGTTCCCCACAAAACTTGCTGAGTTTCTTCTGAGCAGCGCTGGCTAAAATAAATGATCCTTTTTTCTCACTACACTTCTGTATAGTCTGATGTTAGCAGCTCAGCTCCTCAAGTGAGGTCTGATGGTGACTGTCTCATGAGCCACCTTTTTGTATTCCCCTTACAGATGCTTGCGTTGCTTCGTGAACTTTCAGCTGCCGCTGAGTGTCCAGTTTTGTACCCGGCACTAACTGGCAAGAAAGTGTGCCAGTCGCGCAATCACCAGGGGCTGTCGCTTAGCAAGGGAACTCAGGAGCCTTGCGGGGATAGCCGGGGCACCGAGGTCCACCTGCAGGAATTGGAAGAAAGGCGGCGTGTTGGGGTTTGTACCTGGTTTTGAACAAAACACTTCTCCAGCCTGGAACAGCGTTGATGGTCCAAGTACGTGTTAAGCACAAAAGCAGTTTACAGCCAGACGCTGTCATCACGGTGTGTTTGTATCTTTTCCTTCCCAGTACTTCACAGACTTCCAGAGCTTTGCTGTTTGATGCTACTTTCAGCAGTAGCTTTTGAGTTTGAGCTTAGATTAAATATTACTAGTCTGAGACAGATACAGTGTTGCTGAAAAAGTATATGCATATACTAAAGTGCAATATATGCATTTTAAAATTTTATATGTATCTTATACATTACACATATGCATTGTAAAATGTATATACTAATACTATAATTTAAAGATGTTTTTTAAATTGTACCTTAAAAGCATGTTTTACATCGATAAGTTTAAAGGACTAATGCCACTTAGCTCTCAGATGAGCACTCTTAAATGATAAAAAAATAAACTGTAGCTATGGTATTCTGTTCTGGACTTTTTCAAGTACTTGGTACCATTGTCTTGAAGGAAGCCTGCTTTTCAGATCAGTCTGTAATAAACAGATGGCAGGGTTTTCTTATTCTTAACTGGAATCTTAATCTTTTCTTCTGCTTTGTGTCTATTAGGTGTGAAGAATTAATGACTTCAGTTAGAAAAAGTTAACAGCAAGAAGCAAACGCAAACAAGACTCTCCATACTGGCTCACCATGCGAGAAGGCAACATAAACTAAAACTGCTCATTAACCTTTGCAGGAGAGTCTTGGTATCCATGGGAGCAGCTTTAGGTGCTGCAAAATCTCGGGATCAGGTGCCTGAGCACAATCCTAATAAGATTCTCTCTGTATTACTGTACATGCTAGGTAACAGCGTGAAGCAGAGGTGGCTTTTATGGTCACTTCATAAACTTCATGGAGCACAGCACAAGGATTGTATTTTTTGTTACTTACCAGCTCTTAAGTGTTCTGATATGTAGCAGCTCTTTGCATTCACAGCTGGACATACAGCAAAATCTTACCTGTGCCATGTAAATAACTCTGGTGATATCTCTTCCGTTCACTATGTCAGGTTCCAGTATCCAAGCACTTGGCAAAATCTCCCCTCTCACCACTTCTCTACAAGGGTGTGGCATGGATGCATCATAGACAGACTGAATAGCCAAGACAGACAGGTTCTCCTGCGTGTGACAAAGCATAAAGATGACAATTTGAAAAAAAACTTTGTACATATAGTAATGTTTTCTTGCTGTGAGGCACATTTTTCATATTACTTAAAAGAGCTCTTTTAATAACAAAAACATTTCTCATTATTAAATAATTTTTTGTCATAATCTTGCATGTTTGTAACCAGAACATTACTGCCTAAGGGGGCTTGGTTGATGATTGTCATTCACCAGAGGGTTTCATACATAATTCACTTGGGTCATATTTGGCTTTTCTTCCCGTTACACTGTCGCTTCTGGAGACATGAGCATGGGCTTTCCTTCCTTCTCGCCTTCGTCCTTGCACCATCAGTTCAGACCCATTACCCCTCTCTGCTTCGGGGAGAAGGTTCACTTTACCTCTTTGGCTTCTACAGTAATGCAGCAGAAATCCCGGGGCTGCTTTAGGTAACACAGGGAGGTATCGGTCACTAAATATACTGTGGAAAAAAACACCCAAAACAAAACAAGGAATTAGATGTTGACAACTTTAACTTGTCACAATTTCCCACCGCCCCTTAAATGCACATTTTGACTTCTTGTTGCCTAAGAGCACACTTTTAGTTAACATGCTAGAATGTGTCATGAAGATGCTTTTTCAAGACACTTAAGATTTATTTTGACTTTCAAACTACTGTCTCTAGCCCTACTTCTGCAGCGAGATGTGTTTAATGTTATCCTTACTTTGGAAAAGTCTTGCAAAACTGAAGTTCCCACGTGAAATAATGAAATTGTTTATTCGGGTATGAAGAAATGACACAAGATGCCTTCAAATTTATTCCTGGCCGACAACCTCAGCTGAGAAAGTTCATAGTGACAGTGGTGGCCAGTGGTCTGTGCGGATACTCACCCAGGTGGATATGGCTGGTTACCTTCTTGTGTATTCGAGCTGTGTTGATAGTTCTGTCGTACAGATGCCTTTTGCCTGGATCTCTCACCAGTCCCCACACAGAGGGAAGAGGTCTTTCTATCACTCCTGCTCCCAGAAACCCGTGCCTTGTTGCTGAGGGGAAGACTTTGTAGTAAACCAGCACTTCTTTTTCCGTACACTGATATCTGTCAAAGACAGAGGGAAGGTATTTGCACACAAGAGGGCCAAGTACATAAAAAGGCCTCCCATTATAGAGCCCTGCCACAAACGTACTTCCAACCAGCTGCTGCTTGGCACGTGTAGAGATTTCTCAGGTTATGAGAGCATGCTGCCATTACCTTAGAAAACAAAGACAAAGGGACATGTAAGAGAAAGTTGTATAACCTATAGATGGTGTTCAGCTTTCACGTGCTGCTACGCTATCTTCTACTCAAACTACTAAGCTGGCTTTACCACAAATAGTTTTACAGTGCAATCCTCAGGGAGTATTAACAGCCAGACTGACTTGGTGTAAGCCTCAGCTGTCGTGAGAAAATGGGAGCTGGGGATGTTGAATTGATTCTACCTGATATGAAATATGAAGCTGGTATGCTTTCCTTCTAACTACGCACTCACATCTTGTCACACACAGATATTCAAAACCTGTGCTGTAGGAATTCTCAGGTGCTAGACTTCAGCGGTTTCACCAGGGTCACTCGGCTGTCTCAGCTAATGTGCAGCAGTCTCGTAACCCTGCTGCTGCAGCCTGGCTCACTCTCCCCCACCATTTACAATTGCTCACTGTGTCTCCCTGGAACTGGCAAATAGGGAACTGCTAGCACTGCAGAACACCCATTTTTGCCAAAGCTTCCAGTAGGAGGTATAGGAATGAGTGAAAGCTCTGCTTATTTACTTACCTCAGTGGTAGCATTAGCCAGGATATGTTTGGCTAAATCTTGGTATCCTTTTGTTGAAGAGGAGCTGACGGAAATAGTTAATCCGTGAGTGAACCTACAGCTGATGCTACTTGAAGGAAGGGGTGGCTGAATTTTGCTGGCTTCTGCAGGAAACAAAAAAACCAAAGAGGAAAAAAAAAAAAAAAAAAAAAAAAAAAGGGAAAGTCTACCACTCTTTGGCAGCTGTAGGGACTTAAGCCCTCCCCTGGAGCACCCGAGCCACCTGATCCAGATGAGGGACTGATAATGTCCCATGTCTAGACAATCCGCGTATAGGTAATTACACTGCAGGTACATCTTGCATTACTTAAGTTCAATAGTTACTACCACATATAAGCTAACAAAACAACCTAAAGAAGAATAGGCAACATCAGTCTTGAGGATAAAAATAAGAACTTGCATGTACAATCCTGTACTCGTTGCAGTTTTAGCCTGGCCCTCCCTGCTTCCTTGGGTCATCCAGAGCATTGTCCTCACACCGTCTCAGAACACCGGACTTGGGTGTTACCACATCAAAAGACCAACTTCAGAGGGACCAAAGTACCATTTCCTTTTTCAAGAAATTCTAAGCAAGCTCTGGCTATTTTTCTGAAGCCATGTAATGGTAGGGCCATCCTCAAAATGCCGAGAATCAAACTGGATTTTGATTTGCATAAATGACAAATCTCATCAGGCTCTGGGATACAACGCAAACATAAGCAGACATATGTTTTACTTACCAAATGTTGAATCTTTCTGTAATTGCTCTAACACATAAAGCTGACTGTTTCTAACAGCTGAACGACCTCGTGTATCTCTTGAAAGCAAAGCATTTCCAGAAGAAACCTGATTTAAGAGAGAGAAGAAGTGGGAGTTTTTGGTGTAAACTGGGAAAAATAAATTATGTTACATAGCAAGTGGACTATTCATAGAAAATCTGCCTCACAAGATTGGAAGCTTCTCTTTATCATTAGGTAATTCCTTTGCCTTTCCTCTGGTTATGAAACGATACCTTGACTGGGGAAGTGTGGCAAACCCAGCGTGAGGCGCAAGCACAGCTACATACTCCAAAAAGTAACTTCAGGAAAGGTCAGTGTCCACACACACAGAAACTCTGAAGTCAACGCACACATCACTGAGGTAGGCACACTGAGAATTATCAGATTCTGGTTTAAAAGGCTTGCTGTTTCTAAACCATTTGACAGTGGCATTACTGACAATAGTAACATTATCTGGTTTTTATCTATGAATCAAAAAAAAACCCCAAACACTCAGAAAAATAAAAATGTCACTGTCCTCTGCAATTACACGGTAATGCTCCCTCCAGCCCATGTCACCCCTCTGTGTACCAGTGACACAAACTTGTCCTGCTTGATAGCTGTGACAGAATACGAACCATCTCAAACAAGGTTTCTGCTCCTACATTGTCTCTCTGTTACTGTTGAAGCGTCAGGAGACATTGGTCTCACGGGCTACTTGTTTCTCACCTGTCCTTCCTGGCTGCTGAGGTTACCTGCAGTATACGTAGCAGTGTTACTGCTATTGTAACCAGATGTTGGGCCAGAGGAGAGGCTGAGGCTGGAGTCTGTACATAAAGTGTTTGTACTTGCAAGAGTCTTCAGCCTTGCTTCCTCCTGTAACAGATATCGCAGTATTCAAATAAAAAAAAAAAACCCACAAAACTCACCGTGCACAACAGTCAGTCAAATCAATAACAGCACTGAAAGATGAAAGAGGAATAATCTACAGAAGTCCAGTTTCTTTCAAGCAGTGCTGACAGAACAAAAGCTGTTGCCATACAGCAAGTATTAAATGAGCAGAAGCATTTGAAAGACTAAGATTATGTAAGTCACAGAGCGAATCACCCTGTAAAACCTGGCAGTCTGGGGAAATGCTGCTCCTGCTGTTGCTGTTCTTCACATACAGAAGTCCAGGCTATCACGCCAAGGCTAGGATGTTTTTAAGGGGAAAAAGAAGTCTAAAAAAAAAAAATCTCTTTCCAGTCCCATTTGTTGCTCTTTGCCTGCCTCTTGGGTAGCCCCAGAGTTAACTTGCTGGTCAAATGTTGTTAAAAACTGAAGATTTTACTTTAACCAATGCAACTACTCAATGCCAGCCCAGAAGATGAAATAAAAATCACATAATCAGAAAATACAGAGCACTTCAAGATTATTTATACTTTCAAGAGCAGTTTGAAGTTTGGTTTTCCAACTCAGGTGAAGTACATCTACATTTCACAGCAAAAATATGGCAGTAGATGTGGTAAGATCCAGTGGTCCAGTGGAGGTGCCTTAAAGGGTGCAGAGCAATGGAATGAGCGTTCACCACATTTCGCACCAGGTTCCCACGTATGAGAAGAGGAGGTCTGCAGCTACAACTGAAGCTGCATTGTCAGGCAGGGACAAAGTTGCCTGCATCAAAGCACAGTCAGAAACTGGGCAGAACAGACACAGCCGAATGAGGTATTGGCCTTGCGTCTGGGAGAAAACTGCACACACTACGACTGTGCAAGGTGCGTAACAAGTGCAGAAGAGAAAACCAACAGTACAGGACAAACACACACACGGAGGCTAATCTAAAAGGAGAAACAGAAAAAAAGAAAATAATAAAGGCCTTTGTGTTTAAGTACATACTGAAGTAAGCTCGGTTTACCTTAGCAGAACTCTTCCATAGACTGGGCAGATGCCCCAAGGGATGGCTGCGTAAGCTCGATCCAGTGAGAAAACATCAGGAGTTTCTTGTACATAAAACATAGCTTCAGCAAGATGTAGTTCAGAAGCATGAACTGCACTGGTGCAGTACTACTGAGGGGTTTTTTGCATTTAATTGTTTGTTTTTTCTATGCTGATATGTATCAAACAGGAGAATTACTCAGCCATGGAAAAGTTTCTTTTAAAAAAATGCCTTGATGTGAATAAGGCATAATGGTTTCCTCAGTAACGCTCACCTTCTGTAACTGAGAAAATATTTGCTCCCGTATACGCCTTTTTTCTTGCTCAGCTCTCTCCCGAAGTTTGTCCCTGGCTCGTGCAATTTCAGATTTGGTTTCCTCTCGTGCCCTCTGGTAGTCTCGGAGCAAAAGTTCAATGTCTGAAGGGTGCTGAATGCTTCTTCTTTTTGGTTCTTGAACTCTGTAAGGATAGGTAAGTGGGGGAAACCACACATAATTACTTGAAATTGGATCACCTGACAAAATACCATGAGAAAATCACCTTTCAACAAGGAAGAGGAAAATTTGTCAGAAAAACAATTAAACCCCACCACATTAGCCTCCAGAAAGTTTCTCTTTGCTCACCAAGGGCTGCATGGACATTAACCCTGGGAAATAATTCATATTGCAAGTCCAGTTTACCACTGAGATTACTCCAGCGATTGCACTGGTTTCTAAGTCAGCTCTCCACATGATCTAAGGTTACCGCTTTGGCACATCACACGCAAAATAATTGTGCTGGGAAAATAACTGTCTCCTGGCCTACTGCAAAGGAAGCAAAAGGCATTTAGGGGACAAGGTGGGGGATGAGAAACTCAAATTCTAAATGGTGAAGGACTGCAGAACTTTTTTGATCTTTAACATGAAGCCTAACTATTTCACGTGGCTTTTAAGTTAGTGAAGGAGTAAGAAGACAGATTGGTCTATAACGACCCAAGACTGAATACTGGACTGTCTCCAACACTTGTTATGGGTTGAAATAAACTAGACGGAAGATTTTAATGAAGGTTGTCTAAAATCAGGTACACGTTTTTCCTGAAAGCACTTTCTATCCCAAAGTTTAATACTTCTGCATTGAGAAGAAGAATTCTGCTATAGAAGTTTCAGATGTCAGCAAGAACCATTAATGTGCATCCATTGTGAATGATGGCAACGTTCAGCAGGCCAAAAGAGAGGTTTCTGATGCCCTACCTGGTATTTTCCACCACATCTCTTCTCAGTTGTTGCAGATATTCTCGACGTCTGCTGGGGAGATCTGGATCCCTCTGACTTGTGTCCAGTGTCTGCAACAGACTCAGATGCTTTTGAGGACTCAGACTTCGGCTTCTTTGGTATCTTTGCAGCCTTTTTTCTCTTTCCTTCCTCAGAGTTTCAATAGTCCTCATGTGTCTGTCAGGGAAACATGATCAGAGCAACAAAATGCACCCTGCAGTTACATTTTCTCATTTTTTAAAACACTCAAATGTTAGGTAGCTTTGTAATGTAAAATGTACAGGAATCTAATACCATACACTTCCCTTGCAAATACTCCTTTGGCCACATGCTGACAGATGATGCAGAAATTCTAAAACTCCACTGCTTTCCTAACAGTAAGAAATGCAGAAGAGGGTCTTGGTTACTGCTTGTAATGGCCGAGAGGCAAATCGAGGACAGAGACTAATGTAGCTACTCCTTAATTTTTTTAGTTACAACAGCTTCCTAAACTGAGTTCTATATCTTGGCTTTTTCGTAATTTATTTTGCATATTTAAGGGGTTTTAAAATTTGGTTTTTTGCATATTCATACAGCAGCATTTATTAACAGAAGCATGAATGAGATATTCCCATAAATAAGATGTACTGGTTATTTTTACATTGCAATAAATCAATGAAATATAGTCCCATGATTACCAGGTACATGCGATCACTGTCATAGCTGCTAGAAATGTTAAGAGTGGGGTGACACTAGATTTGAATTACACCGCATCTTATACTTTTCCATATTTTCTTGAAGTAACCTCAAAATTTTGTCTTAAATGCATTACTTAACTGTATATAAAATAAGCTTAACACTATGTTTCTTCACGTACAGTTCTCTCAATGTGACTAAGTGATTAAGTGCTCATTACTAAATGACATTTATGCTGCATGAAGCATACATGAGGTGTATTCAAAATACTGAATACAACACTACTTTAAGTAATTTACCTTTCATAAAGTTGCTGCTTTACTGGAAGCGCCACCAGGTCATCTGCAGTTCCACTCTGCAGGACCCTCAGCAGGGCGTCCGTTTCCCCGATGCCGTAACTGAGCTTTGCTTCGGTCAGTTCCACGGTGAGGGGATGCTGGTGCAGATCCAGGTGAACGCCAGACATGATCTGAGCGCGCTCTCTCTGAAGCCTCTCGATCTCTCTGCTCCTGCTGTCACAAAGCTGAGATTTCCCTTCTGTTTCTGTTGCTCGCGTGCTTCTCAGCTTCCTTTCTGCCTGACTTCGTAAATCGGTCACACTGCCACTCAAGCTGAGTAACGAAGGAGGAGGGCTGCCCTTAACACCACACCAGTTGCTAAATTTATTGTGTATGGGTAAGTCACGGAGACTGTAGCTCCGAGGCCTGTAAGGCTTTGCAAAAGTAGTGCTTTTGTTGAGAGCAATTTCGGTGTCACATTCACTTTCAGTGACAGAATCTGTATTGTCAACTTGGAAGGAAGTCTGCACATCACTCACATCAGAGAGCGGGGGAGGGCAGCCGTTTTCACTTTTCCAGAAATCGTGAAATTGTAGAGAAGATGCTTCTCCCAGAGGTTCTGAAGACGCGCCAGCATTTGTCTTTCTTGAACAAGTGGCACTAATTTTTTGATTAAAAAGTATGTCAGCATCTGGAGGTGAGTAGTTATGAATTAAAGCAGTATCAGAATTACCAACATATTTTTCATGTCCGATTCCAGCTGAAGAACCTCTTCCTCCCCTCGTGACATACATACAACGAAGCGAATGTGCCAGTGGACTGTGGTCTCTGAGATCACCTGTCAAAATTTCCCTGTGGCCCGACATCTCCAACATACTACTGGAGTGATACAGTCGTTTTGCACAAATGGTGGTGTGGGTGTCAACCGTGAGTCTCGGCTGCTGTTCCAAGTCTTTTGAACCATCCTGTCCTAAAAACTGTTTGGCTGCTTTCTTATCTGAGAAACTTCCAGATGTCTTTCTTACACCCTTGTTGTCTCTAGAAGTGCTCGATTCGCTGTCTGTTTCTGTCTGTGAAAAATTGTCCACATGAGGTTGTATGCTGGACCGCGGACTGGCCCTCTGCTTTCTCTGGTTGTGAAGAGGAATTGGAGCATCAGCGGAATATCCAAGAGGTTCCTTAATGGGGCAGACAGACTTGCTAAAAGTGGTCTGGCTGCTGCGACTAGCACTAAGAGTAAGAATAGGGGAAGAGGCCCTATCAACTAGCAGGCTGTTTTTGTAACTAAATTTTCTTTCTGCTGGAACCTCTAGTTCATTGACGCATCTTTTATCCTGAGCGTAAGACGCTGGAGATTGAAAGGTGCTATTGGTAGGGCTGCTAACTACAGTGCATGAAGAACCATCTTGCCCTAAACTCAGTGAAGATGACGTGACAGATGAAACTCTGGTACTAGCAAAAGCAACATTCTGCTGTGCATTTAATGATGTTTTTTGAAAATCAAAGATAGGAGTGGAGGTTCTGGGTAAGAGAGGCAGACACATAAAGGAGTCTTCCAAAATGCTGTCAAGACTGTCACGGAAGTCAGGATTGCCCAGATGTCTCATCCCTGTTCGTTCTTGTGTTCTTTCTTCAGGAGAGAGTGTTTCCTCTTTCCTTTTGGGAATCTTACCTACCGCATCTGCACCTATTCCTTTCCAATCAACATTTACTGCTGGAGCTGCCCTCAATTCATTTTCCATTTTTGCCTCCACTTGTTTTTCTTCATGTTTGCTTTGAGATTCTTCCAAAATCTCAGTTTGAGTGCCTACATCTGCTGTAGTCTGAGTGCAGCTATCTGACCTAGTAGCCTTTACAGCCTCTTCAGTTCCTCTTTGGTTGATTTTGGCACTCTGCTCATTATCTATAATACTCTGTTGGGAGAGGTTTCCCAACAGCTCAGAGGTGTTCTGAAGAAGCTGTGACAGATGCATGGACAGGTTCTGCATGCTTGTCCAAGAAGAAGGTTGATGAAATAAATCTCTGTTTGTTTCCTGCTTTCTTGCAGAAACATCTGTATAGCTTCTCTGATGTCTTCTCTGCCTTTTATACCTTCCTGTAGTTGCTGTCTGTGTTCCCTGCTCACATGTAATCCCTGTCAGTTTTTTGGCAGACCTTTCAGACTCAGAAGGATACAACAGTACAATTTCATCAACCTGCATTGAAGGGTTACCAGGCTGTGCAGAAGGATTCTCAAATTCGGCAGTGTTATTTTCTGGATTGGTTTCCAATGTTTCACTGGATACATTGCTATACTGCTTAGTACTGTCACTTGAGTATGCAGATTGAAAATCTCGTCTGACATTGTCCCATCCTTGCAGACCTTCAATGCTGCTTAAAGTGCTTGATAAAACTTTTGCTGTAGCATATGAACTGAGATGAGAATGAAAAGGAGAATTTTGCGAATTCAATCCATTGTCTACACTGGAACATCTCATAACTTTACGATTTTCCACGTTTAAAGGAATTTGATTGGAAGACACATCACTTGCACTCCCAAAAACATATTGTTTCCAGCCAATCTTGCAGGATGCGTCTTGTTGCCATGGATGTATGTATGGGTTGATATCACTTGAACTAAAATGCATTGCATCTTTATTGTCTTGCAAAAATAAATCTGTTTCTGGCTGGTATCCAGCTTCCTCAGCTTTCCCTTCACTACACTGAGCTACAGAACTACTCTTTGAATGGATATTTGCTTCTGCACCCACAGAACTGTGCACTGTGTGCAGTAAGGATGACGGAGAATGAGTAGTACGGTCTTTTAAAGACTGGATGCTTTGGGTTCTTGCTGAACAATTCTGTAAATTTTTCAGATCACAGTTGGCAAGCTGCTTAGTTTGTGCCATTCTTTGCTGAAGTCTAGGTTTAGACTTAACCTGTAGAAAGTTCTTTGATTCCTGCGTTGAAAATCTTCCAATTCCATGAAGCTCATCTTCAGTTGGTGATGGAGGCTCTACACTCATATTTAAATCTTGTAGTGATTTAGATGCAGAATATAACAAATGATCGGCCTTAGATGAAGTTTCTGAAGTATATTCTAGATCAGAGAACACTGCAATAGCTGGGGCTGACAGTCTGTGACTTTGTAAATAAGATCTCTGTTCACTTGGTTTACAGCTCTTTGTATTCCGTGTAGTAGAATATGATCTTTTGCTCCCAAATTGCACCAGTTTGGATTCTTGAGGAGGCAAATCATAGTTTTCTGGTAAAAACTTTACAAAAGTACTTTCATTATTCATTACAGCAAACTTCAGTCTTTCTGATTTCTGAGTCTTATTCCTCATTATAGCATCTCCCATTGTTGGACAATTGTCTGCATCATCATCATCAGCTGGGCTATCAACACTTGGACCTGTATTAATTTTACAAATTAAAATCTCTTTTCTGCCATCTGTATTTATTCTATCTGGCACCTGTTCTGCCTGTTCACCTGTAGGCACATACTGACAACTGTCTTGCAGATCTCCAGGGTTTTTTTCAAAACCCAGGACAGTGCGATACAGCCGTCTGGGATCAGTGCTTGTGCTGTATGTGGGATATGTTGGACTAAACGAATTGCAGGTGTATTCAGGAGCCACATCGACATTTCCTGGATACAGATTTTCTGGGCCTATTAATCCATTTGCAGAATTTGAGGATACATTAGTTTGCTTTTCAACAGGTTCTCTACTTGATGTTTTTCTCTGCTCTGGAACTGCAAAATGTTCTGTGTCAGTATTTGAATGCAGTTCTTCCTCATTTCTGTTAAGTATTTTTCTCATTTGTCCCTCTTGAACAGCGATTGCCCTTCCAGTATCCCAAAATGGTAACGACGGTAATAAAAGAGACTCATCATCACCTAGTACTTTCTTGATGTGTTCTGTGCAAGCTTCTTGCGGTGGAACTTTACCACAGTGGTGCTGATCAACTTTTATATCATTGTTGAATTTTTTACAATGACTTCCATACACAGGTTCCTCATCTACAGCAGAATTTTTATATGAAGTAGAGTCTCTGTCCGACACTGGACAATGCCTGTTTTCTTTTGCAAGAGAAAGTAAAATACTTCCTGAAACACGTACCGGCTCATCGAATACCACAGCCTTATCAGACTGAGTGTCTTGTATTTGCAAAACAGCAAATGGAGAATGTTTCAATATACTTGTATGTGAAATATCATGTGTGTCAGTTTCACCATGGCCTATATCTGCAGTTAAAGAAGATTCTGAAAATGGTGTTAAGGATATGTGATTGACAATTGCAAATGCTTGGGGGATATCTTCTTCTACAGAACACACATTTGCAGAACTGGAGGATACTTGCTCAGTCAAAAAAGTGTCTTGAAGTGAGTCCTCAAGCTGACGAAATATTAGAGATTTTGAATCATCAAGTAAACAAGAAGTGTCAAAAGCACTAAAATTCTTGGAGCTTTGAAATGGTGTATCAGTTGGAGTATCTTCTGCAAAGCAGGATGGAAGAGACTTTGATTTGTTACTGCTAGTCTCTCCTCGGCTCTGAAAAGTAAGCAAGTCCAGTGCTGGTACAGTCACACTAGAAGTATTACTGTTGTGTGCTGGGTACTCCTGAATTTTCTTTTCTTTCATGTCATTGCAGTTCTGGAAAGAACGTTGAATTATTTTCCCTTTTTGATCTGTTCTCACAACTTTTTCAGGGAGTTTATTATTCTGAGCATGTGTGGTCTCTGCAACTGCAGAATTATTTTTCCTGTCATCTCCTTTTTGAGAAACATCAGGAAAAGTTACAGGTACACTTAAATCAGTTGATTCACTTTCAAAGTACTTTGTTTCTTCTGAGACAACAGCATCATTTTTACCTTTGTCTTCACTGCTGGCAATCAAAACATCTGCAAATGATGCTGGACAATTCAGGAGACCAGGAGAACATTCAGAAGTGCTGAAGTTCCTATTATAATTTAGAAACTCTTTACTATAATGTGGATTTTCCCATGGAGACTTGTTCAGGCCTTCTGAAAGGGCTGAAGTGTTCTCAGGAGCAGTGCTGCCTGGTTGGTCTATGCGGCACCCTTCAGAAGTCCTGTGTCCCTGATTTTCTCTGGGCTTATGCCGATATCCAGCTACACCAGGGAACTCTGCATTTGCATTTTTACTGTTTGTTGTAGTATAGCTTGTGCTTACAAATTTCTCCTTCTCATCATGCTGTGGTGAACTCCCTGAGTGAAGTACTTTCTGAGTTGTGTTAATATTGTGAAACATTTTTTGCGAAGAGATTTCGAGTAAAGAATGTATTTCCCCTTCCCCCATATCTTCCATCACTTCTTTCTCTAAAGAAGAAAGCAGGTTTGAATTATCCAAGAGCCGTGCATCAGGCACAATTGTACCCTTTTCCACTTGAGCTGTATCTTCTATGGAATTAAGGCAGTCTTTTGGTAGTTTATTAACCATTAAATGCACACTGTGTTCTTCATGAACATCCTGAATTATATCTTCAGAAGAATCTGTTTTTTCTGAGGAAAATGAGTTTCCTTTGGCTCCTTGCTGAAGTACAAGAGTTTCTGACTCAGGACCACCTGCACTGTAGGGAGCGGATGAGCTGTTCTCATTGACAGGTTGCCCAGATACGGCATAGTCAGGTGCATTGTTAAATGCAATAGATTCTTCCTCCTCCCTGTACTGTGTGGTCCTGGTTTGCAGAAAAGCTACACTCCTGCTTTGCGTTTTATCAGAAAGATATTCATCTTCTCCGATTTTATTGGCCGCAACAGGCGTACCAACACAGACCTCACTCTCCATTAATGTTTCGTAGTAAGGCAGAACAGCTCCAGTTCCAACACTGCTGTTAGGTGGTTTTGTATGTTCTGTCAATGCAGTGGGAACATGTTGAATAAGATGGGAATCATTACTCACTCCAAGATATAAAAGGTGGTTTACAGACTGGCATGGGGAGTCTTTAAGTGAACCTTCTTGGTTTTGTTCAGTAGACTTCTGTGTTCTTGGTGGATTTTGTTGCTTGCTGATATCTTCATTATTTCTAGAAAAGCTGGTAGACACCCACTGGCTTTCTCTTAAGATTTCATTTAATCTGCTGTCATCATGTGTCATTTGGCAGCTGTCTTTGTTTTCAGGGAATAGTCCACTCAGGTCTTGTAAAACGATCAGTTCTACCTCCTCTGTGTTTTCTACAAACATCTGCTTTTCTTTGTCTGTTTTGGCCATTTGTACTAGATTCATCAAATGCACTTTCTCCTCCTCAACTCTGGAGCCTACTGGATCCAATTCACAAATATCAGGTCCTTTTCTAACGATACCTGTGTTCAAGTTTTCTGAAGTGCCATGCTCAGGATATCGCATAGAGCAACTCATATACGTATGGCTGTCCTCTTTAATGTGGAGACTTTTAAATTCTTGTTCAATTCTATATTGGTCAATACCAGTACTATCATCAACTTGATATTCATATGTATCGATATCTTTCATGACTGCATTTCTTGTATCTGTAACAGAGTCTACTGAGCCACTGTCTTCACTCGGTTCAGTAGGATCATGGCATCTTGAGTCATCTTCTAACAGTATATTCTGTTCTAGTCGTGAAGCTGTCAGGTATTTTTCAGGGATCTGAAATTGATTTAAAATTTCCTCTTTGTCATCTCTGTCACAATACATCTGATGTAAAGCTGGAAACCCTTCAGTAAATGAAAGATTTTCATCTGTGTGTATGTCTTCTTGCCTTGTAATTACCAGCCCCACAGTGTTTGTCATGATAATTTGTTCTTCGGTCCGAGTCACTTCACATTCATTAACCTTGTCTTCCTGGGGCAAACAGTTTGGTACACACTGTTCAATTAAATTGCTAGAATTTACTTCTCCTTCATTTTCAGGTTTTGCTAAAATATTTCCTTGCCTACTTGTGATTAGTACTGTTGCAGCTACCTCCTCTGTGTTAAACACATTTTCTATTGTCCTGTTCATCTGTAAAAGCCCCTCGCAAGTACCAAGGAAGCCTGAAATATTCTGGGTAATATCTGTTGTGTGAGAACACACAGCTGAAGGAGTGGATTTGGGAGCAACAGAAAACTCTGGTGAATAAATACCTATTTCTATTTTCTCGCTTTTTTCTTTTTGGCAAAAGCTGCTTGTTTCAAGTCGGCTGCCAGAATGCACGAGTGCTTTTGATTCCTGAGTGTGCTCTACCCCAGTGCTGGCTACCTGTAGTTCATCCATCTCCGTCCCTTCATGTGTCAGGCACAGATCTGTATAAAATTCACACTGAACTTCACAAGCTACAGTGTCAAGAGGTTTCTTTGGATTCTGAGATACACTAACGTCTTTAAAATCCTCTCCGCTCCCATCTTCAGTTACACTTTGGATGTTGGCTACTGGGTAGTCAGGTAAAATTTCAATCTGCCTGGATGTGATTTCCAAAGCATATTTTTCAAAGTTGATTGCACTATTGATTAATTTTGTAATTTCTTCATCAGTGTTTGTATTTGTGTTCTGATAAGGAACCATAGGCTCTTCTGCATCAGTTTCTGGGTTTCTCAAGAACTTGGATTCTTTATTTATATACGGACTCTTCTCTTCAGAAACAGTAGCTGATGTATTTGTGCTGTATTCAAATACTCTTCCTGATTCTGAGTTTACATCATCTTCAACAAGCAAGATATCCTCTGGGCAATCACTTTCAGAAAAAGCTTCTTTCTCTTCTCTTGGTTCAAGTAATGATTTGTTCTGTGTTTCTGTTTCCAAGTGAATGGCTGCATCAAACTCTACAGAAATGTCAGTCATCTTATGCCTACTGTTTTTCTGCCCTGTTGATTCTGAAGAGCATGTTGTGCAAAGGCAGCCAGCATATACATCGGAACAACCTTCTGTGGTATTGACTTCCACAGTAAGATTAGATGTAGCATTGCAATCTCCTTTCACTATTGTGACATGCTCCAATAGTTTATCATAATTTTCAGTCTCAGATGCACTTTGAAAAAGATCAGCTTTTGTTGAAGCTTTGTAAAATATACTTGAATTGGATTCTGGGAGAAAACCATTTGTATTTTCACAAATAGCAGCAGGGAAGGACTCTGTGTCTTTCCCATTTACATTCACTATGAGATAACTTACTTCATTTACCACTAGGTTTTCATATTTGGGTGAAAACTCTTTCTGAACTACAGCCTGAGAATTCAACACATTGTGTTTGCTTTCACTGCTTTCTTCTCTTATATTATCAATGCATAATGCAGAATTTTCTGAAATTTCTTGGGATAAGCAACTTGCCCAACTGTCTGCTTGAGCACATTCATAGGAACAATTTTTTGAAACAGGTTTGCTTTTGAATTCATAATGATTCAGTGAGGACAAGTCTTCATCCTTTGGTTCATATTCTTCATTATTTCTGAATGAAGGCACCTCTGGCGCAATCTCTGCCAAGCTATCCATGCTTGTTCCAATACAGGTAATCTCTTTTTGAGATATCTCTATTGGTGTTGCAGATTGGTCATAACTTGCACTGTGAGCAACAACTAAAGGGTCACATCGATATAGTGTCTTCTGTGAGGAGAAATCTGTCTCTGTTGCTATTTCTTCTGCAGATATTTGTTCATAATCCATTTCTTGCATTGTTTCCAAATTACTCTCCCCAGATCTGAGGAGACCTACTGTAACAGCTGATTCTGCTCCTTCTCCAGCCAATGTCTGAAGCTCGTAACTGCTCATTGGAGAGCAGTTCTTATTTCTTAAATCACTGAGAAAGAAACCTGCATCACAACATGTTGGTATTTCCCTTCTTGGAAAAAGCTGCCCATGGTTTCCAGATTGAACTTGTTTTACTACAGATGTCTGTGCTGAGGTCACATTATGAGCAAGTCCTATAGAAGATTCAGCAGCAGGTGTGCTGACAGATGCACTTCCACTGCCCGAATCTGTCATACTTGATTTTGTCATAAAGTTGTAGTCATCATCAAGGTCATCTTTTTCAAAAGTTCTGAAGAAATCACCTTCTAAATCTTCATCTACACAGCCATTCATCTGCTTCAAAATGTGCACAGGCAACACAGAAATAAAAGGGTTTTTTAGATTGTGATCTTTTGGCAGCTCTGGATGAGTTGTGGGCAAAGAATCCTCCTTTTTCCTAGATACCAGCGACAAACAGTCTGTGGTGGAGGTGCTTTCCAAACAGCTGAATCTTTGTGTGCATTCAGTGGTAGACCTATAAGTAGATAACTCATTCAGTTGTTCAGGATTATTTGACCTTGAATGTTCATAATAATCATGCTTTGCTGAAACAGGAACAGAAGAGGAGCTTGGTCCAATTGAGCTAACAAATGAAGACATCATGTCCTGAGATTCCAAGGAAGAATTTTCATTAGAGTTTGTCCATCCCTTAAGAATCTTATTTAATGATCCACTCCCAGAAACTCTGCTTGCAGTTGTTGTTGTTTCAGGTAAAGGTACTTCTGATGTGTCAGAAAAGAAAACTGTGTTTATTTCGTTCATACGATGTGATAAACGAGTAATGCTGTGTATCTGCTTAGAGCCAGAAACAAAAGAAACTTCAGCAGCTGACTGCTTTAGATCATCTTTCTTCAGCCAAAGCTCTGGTTTGCTCAAAGAGCACAGATGAGCTTCTCGAAATTCCAAATTTTCATGTGAAGAAGGCACTGTTATTCTGGGGCTGCTGATGTCAACCTTTGAGTCACAGGAAGACCAAGCATCAGTAGTAAGCAAAGGATTGCCACTTGTGTCATACAATCTTCTATCAAGAGGCCTTTCTTGTTCTACAAAGGAGACTTTTGTCCTCTTCAGCAACTGCTTGCAAGCATCACTGGAAGCAGGCTGTGGTTTAGCATCCAAATAAAAGGAACTGCTCAACTTCAGATCATAATTTGCCTCTTCTGTATCTCTGTCACAGGTCTTGGACTTAGGGTCTTCCTCAGTCTGTAAAGCTCGTGATCTAGGAGTTTGTAACTTCCAAAAAATCTCTGCTGGCACTTCGTCAGATGAATCAGATTTGGATTCTTCTACTGGATCTTCTGTTGGCATCTCTTCTCCATCACCTAAGCTGTCTAGAGAAAAGCTTCTTTCAGGCTTTCCCAGTCTCCTACAAGATGCGTATGATGTCACCAAAGATGAAATATGGTGATCAGTTTTGCTTTTGTAAAGTTTATCTGGCTCATGGTGGGCCTTTGACTTGTGAAATCGGCTTTTATTTTCCCTTTTGGCTTTAATTTCCTTTTCTACTAGAGAGTCTTGTGACATTTGACTGTCGTCACTCTCAGAGTCTTCTGGGTTTGCAAGAAATTTATTTCTGTCAAAATCTTCTTGTTTCAGTTTCTCTGTGAAAGCTTTTGCATAAGCACAAGACAGAGAATCTACAGAATAGGAACTGTCAGTATCAGAAATCTCATTTTCATCATCCTCTTGCCAGTTCCCTAGCACATCTGTGGCTGTTTTGGACACTCCAGCACTTAGCATCTCAGCACTGTGCCACTTTTTTCCAACGTAAGAGAGTGGTGCCTGTGTGTTCATCTTAGTGAGATTTCCCACTGATGCTGCCACCATCAGAAATTCTTGCTGTTCCACTGATGATTTCTCATGACTTGGCAAGGCTGAGTTTGTCTCTCTCTTCCAGTTCTTGGCTGTTTGGTTTAGATGCGATGATGGTGGGTTTCCATACGCTGTTTTCTTAATTTCTTTAGGAAAGTTTTCTGGAGAAGACCTGTGGCCTTCTCCATTGATATCTATTCTAGTCTTTTTATTGGATACCTGAACTTTATTTTGTTCTAGATTGCTACTTGCAGGCTGACTTAAATCTCCTAGCACTTTTGCTTTTGTCATTCTCGTCCCTGTAATAAAGGTTTCAGGCTCATCTTTCTCCTTAAAAAGATCAGGAAAAGAGCCTTTAGAGGTCTGGTTTTGAGATCCAGCTCGCCCTGGGTTGTCATCCAACTTTTCAATTTTTTGATCATTTTTGTTGCTATAAGCCATGATAGCTGAATAATTAGAGTCTTGTTCTGCTCCTTTTTTATTTCCAAATGAAGGTGGTTTTTGTTTTTCAGTTAGCTGCCTCTGGATTGAAAAGGAGATCCCTTTTTCATCATTAAGGTCATTACTCACAGAAACACCTTTAGCTCTTCTGTAAAGATATTCTAAAGATGACAACCTCCCCGTGGTACTGCCTTCACAGCATTGATCAATATTTGGTGAGGTAGATAACTTTGAGACAGTCTCCCTCTTCAACAAACAGCTGTGGAAATAAAGAAGAAATAAAGTCCAATCCTTGCTTGAATAATATACTTTACAGGGCTTCCACATCAGTAATGTCTTGTAGTTAAGAGTAACAATACATGAAGCAACAATCTTAATGCCTTTCAAAAGCAAATTCTAGCAGAGAATAAAAAAATAATAATAAAAAAATCTGTCAGTAACTGTACGCTCCTCTAGATATCCTGAAATATGTTCTGCAACGCAAAGGAATAGCTCGATGCTATGTGGTATAGCTTGGTATTTAGGGTCTGTAGGCTCAAGTAGCTGCAAACATTTGTTAAAAATAAAGAATGGGTCTAAGTCACAGAAATCCACTTGGCAGAATTTAGCTATTTCATGCCTCCAGGACCATGCTGTGATAGACACCCTAGCACCCCAACTTTTTAGCATTGCGTAGAGATGTTTATTTAGGTTGAGAAAGACCAACCTACTTAAAAGTCCAATCCAGAATCATTCCAATGATGCAAATATTCTGAAGGAAGAGTTTGACCCTAATCAAGATAAAATGATGCAGAAATTAGTATTTACCAACAGTTTGAACAAGGTAAGAACAAGAGTTACGCCTGTTCTGGAAAGCATTCACATAGATAAAAAAGGTGCAGAAAGACTTGGGAAAACAATGTAAAAAAGTGAGAAAGACCATATCAAAATGCTCAGCAGGGAATGCACTGTACAGATGCGAGCAGAAAGGACAAACAGCTCTAGTGTGACATACAGTATAGTAAGTTCACTGATATTGCCAGCTTTGGGATTGTTTCAATACATTGAAAGGCATTCTGGATTACAGGTGGCCACTGAAAATACCTTGAATTTAAATTACTTTTTAAAGTGCAGAGGAATTGGCAGATGTTAACTTACCTGGGTACCTGGGGCAGATGTGGATTACAGAATGAATGCTGCCTGTGCTGCAAGGAACTCGAACCCAATGACTTCCTTCTCTTTTGCAACTGGTGATCCGAAGAGCATGGTATAGCAGTATTATCATTTAGGACTTGGGATTGTTTCACACACTCTTCACTGAGCCAGCAGCTAGCTTCCAGCTGCTCTAGGTTTTGCTTGGCTTCCAGTAACTTCTGCTTCTTGACTATCCTTTCCAGCTGGAATTTGACCTTTTTCCGTCTTATGTTTCTTTCTGCCTTTTTTAAGGAGTATCTTCGCAAGAGCTCCAGCTGCACCAGTCTCTTCTTGTTCTGCTGTAGCAGGGAAGGGCAGATGTCCAGCCCAATTGTGCTCTGCACTTCAGCCTCAGCATACAGCTTAGCCTCTGTTTGCACTGCAAACTCCCTCTGCTGTTGCTGAAGTGCAGCCAGTCGTTTATTCTCATTTATAAGCCACTGCCGGTCTGTAAACAAAACAACGATTGAAAGAAAGTAAAAATCAAAGGTAAAACATTGTTCATTACTATCTTGTTTCTTAATCAGCCTTGAGAGCTCATCTGAGAACGGAATTTCTATGCATGTAGAGCAGAGTCTTGACCAATCATTCAGAGAAAAATGTATCATTGCTGCACTTTATTGATAACCGAAAGCCTCTCCATTGGGCTAAGGACTCGGGTAACAATTGCAAGACATAAGCAGGGGCTTGGCTCATACAGCTAAGGAGACTGGTGGATAAGACCTTGTTTGTAAGCAAATAGTAGAACGCACTGCAATTTCTCAAAGATTACACTCAAATGTCACATCGATTTTGTTGTTAAAATACAACGGAAGCATTAAAAGGCCTGGGTTCAAATTCTGTGCACTTTTCATATATAGGGTATATATTCACCATAGTGAAGTATGACTTTATTAGCTTTTTACTGTGAAATATGCTATATTATATACATATAATGCACTAATATAACTACTTCTGCTTTAATTATTCCAAAGTCACATGTTAAACTTTGTATGTGTTATTTAGGGAATGAATGTATGTGCACTGAGAGCAGAATTAACAAGGGAACGAGAAGAGGAAGTTTAAAGAGCTAAACAGAGCCTGTGTGTTAACGCAGCAAATGGAATTCCATGCACACACTAATGAGCCTTTGGCTAATAAATTCCTACATGTTGAGTGAAAAAAATAAGCACTTGTGCAATCTTAAAATGTTACTTTCTCATCACAACATTTGAGTGTTTTACAACTATTCTAAACCAAACATTTCTCTTTTGCTCCTATCCCTTCCTCCTTGACTGAACCAACAAAACCCACCTGCAACTATTTTCTCTCACTTACCTAGGCATGCGAGGGAGCCCAGAGTCATGCTAAGGAAATTTTTTTAGCATAGGAAATGGCAATTTTTGTGCCTGCCCTTACTGGTGGCAAGTTCAGTAAACCTGAAGCCTAGACCTCTCTACGCCTCAGCTGCAACGTGCCTCATTTGCCAGGGCAGCTGCCAGCTAGCAGTCCTGTGGACAGGCGCGCAACCTTCAAACTGGATTGAAGACAAGGTTACAAGGAAGCAACTGTACAGGTACCTGCTGGACAGTTCTGCCAGCCACTCTAAACCCATCAGATCGAAACTTCTCAAGCACCACAAAAACTGTGTGGCTCCTGGCTGAGGTAGAGTAACAACCACCAATTTTCCACCTGTTGCAACTACGGCTGCTCCAACTTGCCAAAACAGCCTGATGGGAAGCCACGTATCATACGTAAGCACTTCAGCATGTCATGTACTTGAAATAAATACTCTCATGGCAAGGACACTGGTGAAGCCAACACAACCTTTAGCTATCAGGACAAACATAATTCAAGAAAGACAAGCTCATACCACCAGTCAACGCATATTTTTCATAAAATCACCACTCCACAAAGAGAGTTAGCTTCTCTGATTTTGTTAATGTTCTCCATATTTCATAAATGCTAAATATGCTCACAAACCAACTGATTAACCTAATTAGATATTAAAATATGTTATCTCTGCTTACACATTTAATCTTCTCCAAATATGCAGAACCTGATCGTTGCAGTCAATGGGGAAGCAATAAAGAAAACATACCACCAGGTTGATTTGTTTTTAACCCTGGATGCAAGACTAATTCATTCAATGCTTAGTGTTTTTTTCAGAGTGCGCTGGCTTCAATTTGAGCTATAGTGAACTGTAACAATCAAAAGAAGGGATTATTGAGATCACCACTACCAGATTGTGTCTGGTGGCTTGGACATGTTCTCTCAACAAAGCACAGTTCGTTCATTTTTATGCTGCTATAAAAATATACATATTCAACTGCACCAAGCCAACAAAAAAGTATCCTTAGTTGAAAAAGCAATGTAAAAATCACAGGCAGAGTTCCTTGACAAGTAGAGCATTTCTCAAAGGACCAAAGCTTTTCAGAGCATTTCTGTCTTACTACCAGCAACATTTTTTTGACTGGGCTTACCTTCAATCTAAAATCCAGCAATCTGCAATTCAGGGGGTTAGGAATTAAGAGGTATTTAAGTCTGATGTGATGAACAAGGTCTACCTGCAGCTCTGCACAGCTGAGCTGCAAGAGAAGAATTTTGGGCTGTGGATGTTTCCCTAAAGTAAGAAATCATTAGTGTATAGGCATTGTCAGCATCACTTGCTTGGTCACTGCTGATCTTGTTAAACATACTTTATTAGTGATTTCTACCACAATGAGTCTCCTGTTCTGTTTATGGTGGCAGCTCTCCACACAGCACATACACAGAAGTAGGAATTCTAACTCTATGGCTACTCTACAGATAAAAGGAAGCATTTTAGTCAGGATTTTAGTTAATTTTTCTTAACAACATTTTTAACTTTCACATACAAAGCTTTTTTCTCAACTCTTTATTTCCAGATCTGTCCTCTTTTGCATGTTTCTAGCAAGAAGAATATTTGGCAGACACAAGTTTCCCTGCAACAGAGCTGCAAGCTCCAAGATGCTAATTAATCTCTGCTCACAAACTTGCCTCTGTCAGGAACTGAGACACAGAGGGCACAGAAAAGGTGGAGAAATTTGGTGGGTTGCCAAGTGAAGAATTGTATTGGGCTGGCAAAAACTACCTGCCTGGCTAAGCTTCGCGTGAACACCACAAAAACAGCAGAACTAGATGGAAGCAGAGAAGTCTACAGAGCCACAAAATAAAGACATTTTGGGGGAACTCTCCTGGTTCTCTGTACTAGCTATATATCCTAAGCCCATTTCTACTACATCCTATCACAAGGTCCTTTTAATCTCTTCATTGTGGCTGGCATAATTAAAAGATAGCAGACTTCATAAATTTGGGTCTGACAAGCTTCCAAAAATTCAGAGAAGTTTTCCTCTTGCAGGAACCAATAGCAGGTTTTGCCAAGTGGGAACAGTGCCTTTGTAATAAGCATACTTTGGTTATCAAGAAACCTGGATCAATTAATTAATCAGAAGACAAACTAGAGAACACTACAACCACCCAATTTCAGTGGTCAAAAACATCTCAAGCTTTAATATGTTCCCAAATCAGTCTATAAACTCATTAAGGAGCAGCCCAGCCCCGTTAAGACTCCTTGCTGAATATGTCTGCTGGCATACAAAGCAGCATCTCTGTGGGCCAGAAGCCACTGGCACTAAAAAATAACTCTCCAAATACGGCGTGACTCCACCTTCTGACATAGCTATTTGCCTTTCAAAATCTGATCAGTGATCTAGCCTTTAGTACTTTTGCATAACACTGCAGAACTTCCTAGAAATAACTCCTAGTTGAACCAAAGCATGCCTCTTTTTTTTAACCCAGATTTGGTTTAAAACAAATTCAGCAGTGGAGAATGCAATGCCACTAATTAATCATCTTTAGGGTACATAAAACCTGCATCTGATTTTCAATCTTAATTTGTCGCACTTCAGTTTCTACCACAGAGTATCTTAATACATTTTTCTTTATACTATAAACGGGCAGGGGTGCATGGAAATATCGACTATATAAAAGCCAGTGAAACTCTCTTTCCCTTTACTGGGACTGGGATTTTAGCTCTGAACTTCAGTGTCCCACCTACTTCTAAGATGTGTTTTCTTTATTTAAAACTCGCATAGCAACCACAGAAAATTCAGTTTGAACCATGGTCTTATGCCATGGCCCTATTTTTCCTGATGAATGAAATTCATTAAAAGCATGTGTAAATGGTCTATACTGTTACAGGTGACATCATCAATGAAACACGTAGAGAGAGTACTTGAACTGACACACATGTTGGAAGTGCTGCTTAGTTCCTTTCGCATCCTGTTGTTAGAGTAGTTTCCCCTGAAAGCTTATGGTAGGAACTACCACAGTCATCTCAATTTCAATCTCCCAGAACAACTTATTGAATGAAGCATAGGTATGTCACAAGAAAAGCTTAAAACACAACAGCAGACTCGGTCTACATTGCAACATGGCACTGAGTTGCACTACAGATGAGCAGAGAAAAGCTGTAGGGAGGCAGGACGGAGAGCAGCTTGGGAGACACAAGAGGCTCAGTGCCACAGGGGAGTAGCGTGCTGGTACTGTCTCTCCAAGCAGTGACCTGCAGAGCTAATTAAACAGTCCTGTTAATCAAAACTTCATAACTGTTCTCAAGAGTAAGGCAATTATAAGAGAAAACTAGTAATAAGGCATAATAAAAGTTCCACCCGTAATAAAAAATATAACTAGAACAAAAACATCAAGAGGATGCAAGAATGCAGTAATGGAAGTGAGAGAGGGGAAGAGGCAGGTACCCACTTTCTTGGATCTGCTGGTTGATTAGTGCTTGGTCATTTTCTAGTTCCTGCTCTGCTTTGCTCTGTCCTCTCACGATCTGCTGCTTTAAATTCTCAACATAGAGCTGCTGCCATTTAATTTGTTTTCTGTGGAAAGCTTCCTGGTCTCTCAGTTTCTGCTTGTACTCTTCATGCACAGCATCTATTTCTCTGCTGTTAGAAATGTTGACAGTGAGTTTAAACCAGAAATGAATACCAAACATTTGTAATAAAACAAGTCATCTTACTAAAGAAAGAGACAACATTCAAGATACTGTTTTTTTCAATAAGGGCGCCTTATGTCAAAAACTTGTGATGGTAAAGTAGCTGTGTATATGCATGTCACAGCAAGCTACAGTCCTGTAAGTATCATAAATGCCAGCAAACATGAAAGCTCTCGTGGTGAAGCAGAAAACTCCATCATCAGAAAGACAATAGCAAA
>Ga0181612_131192_pt1 | contig 26976 bp, 14 predicted proteins | sample HoacroProtozoa21_FD_119630 | JGI IMG/M metagenome (GOLD analysis project Ga0181612, IMG submission 119630) | Hoatzin crop microbial communities from Cojedes, Venezuel. Combined Assembly of Gp0051906, Gp0051904, Gp0051908
CTTTTATTGCAGCAAAATTTCAAAACATTTTACAAAACAAAATTAATTTAAACCCTTTGACTCACTGTCATGAGTCACCACCTCACAGTGGGCAAATCATCTCCAAGACAAGACAGCTCATACCCTATCAGAGACACCAGGAGTAGGACTTACCCCAAGCCCATGAGTCCTATGAGCTACATAATGTCAGGTAGCATTAATAGCACAGATGCTTTGAGAGCTGGCAGACTGGCTAGACCCTCATTCCTGGCCTTAATTCTTGATTTTGATCCCTGCCTCTAGTTTTTGGCTGCCTTCCTTACCTTGCTCCAGTTTTGTTTCTTCCCTGTCCCAGACTCTCCCTGGTGCAGATATTTCCTCCAGCCTGAACTTCTGCCTTGTCCTGTAGCTGTTACACGTAATTTGTCCACCATCAAGAACATTAGCCTCTGACCACGGCCCTTTTCTTCCGTCTTGGGCTACATGCCTTATGATCACTTCAGTTTTTGATCTTTGTTCACTTTCACCCTGATGTCCACAAATGCATCCCAGACCTGGCTGCCCACTTCCTGACCACAACAGCTATTTAGTGTAGCAAACAAGAGGCAGGGATTAACAGGTTAGGCAGCTGATCCATGGCAGCAACTCAACATCAAAATTAGAATCAAAAATCCAGAGTTCCTGCGCCTGCATTCAGCCCGTCAGCCTCAAACAACAGGTCTTTAAAATACTTCCCCGTTCTCCCTCATGGCCTCCGTGCAGTGCTCAGCTGCCAGAACTGTATCCAGGAAGGTTATTCTGTCAGTCACAGCAAAGCAAAATGGACATGGCTGGGATTTTCATTTTTCATCTATGAAGCTGAGGCAGGAGAGAGAATTTCACTTTTAAGTCAAAGAAATAAAATATGTGACACAGCAAAATGACACCAGTGTTGGCTGCTTACTCCCAAAAAGTATTTGCTACACCACATAGTCTGCCATTTCATTCTACATTTCTAAAGTTTTAAAATGAAAATATTTGCCAGCTGCTGACTATTTAAAATCCCTTGGAAAACAACCTGACATACATATATACTTAAAGAAAATAAAATACCACGATTTTACAAAATTAAAATGGCTTCAAAGCACTAATTACATGACCTGTAGCTGAAACATTGTTCTGATGTTTATCTTAGCCTCTGCATGGGTAGTTTTCCCTTGCTGTTAATCCCATTAGCAGTAAAATGGACTAAGACTTTAAATTCCTTTGTTCTATTTCTTTACATGTTTAATTGCCGAGTTACTTCATAATGGTGACATTTTGCATTTGACTAGTGTCTTAAATAATGTAACTTATTCAGCAACAAAACTTTATCTTCTTTACAATCTAAACCTGCTTCCAGACAGATCAGTGAGTGCAAGGCATAAGTAAATGGATGTGATTAAGTTTGCATTCTGTCATGCTCCGAGAAATAACAGAATCAATTCTAAATAGCTTTTCTTTCATTGTTCATGGAAGTTTCATTTTCATTTATGAAGCCTTTTAGTGTAAATTAACTAAGGAAAAACAACAAAGGAAAAGGCCAAAATAATTATATTCCTCTTATAATTGTTTAGATCAGATAGTGTGGAAAAGGAAATGGATTAAACAGTGTGAAAAATCAGTATTCAAAGCAAGTATTAGAATCTGCTTCAAAACAGTAAAATCTAACACTTACACTAATGCCTACTGTATAGTTAATCATAAAATCACCAAATTATTAATTTTATCTTGTGGCTTCTTTTAAAGTTCCAGGCCTTGCAAAGACAGAGAGGCAATAAAAGTAAACAGCTTTTCTGGAAGGGTCTTGTCACCACATTCTTCTTGATTGTCTTGTCTTCAGCATCATCACATTTCTTTAAACTAGTCCAACACTCCTACTTTCAATGTTCCAAGTCACAGTCATTCTTCTGTGTTAGAGGGACTGTCAACACATATTCTAATAAACCAAAGTAGAGGCTGTTGAATGATATGAGGCAGTCCCTCTCCCTGGGGCTAAATACGCTGCCTTCACAACAGTCGTGGGGCCTGCTGGCTGATGCCGCAAGGACTGGGTTTCCCACACAGCAGTAGAGCACTACTGTTAAGATATCTAGAGGCCCCTTTCCAATTCACTTAGTTGAGAATGTTAAACATGAAATAAAAAGTGCACTTCAATTATCAAACATCACGGCAGCTTCTGTTCTGAAGAAAGAATTGCAAGTATTGTCTTTCGGACTCCACTCCCAGTCTGCCACAGATTTACTGCATTATAACCATCACACCATTTCATCTGGCTGCTTCACACTGTGTTCAATGACTGCTCACAGAGTTCTCAGAGGTGCTGAGCAGTTTCTCTTTTTTAATTCACAGATAATGCATTTTTTAAACAAGTATATTTTCTTCAGGATCTTTTTGTTAATGTGTCACAGATTTGCTAAATTAAGTTACCAATCTCTTTTCTTCCTCTAATTTTAATAGAAAAAATGCCAAACTACAGAAGATATTCTTCCAGTAACAATATGGGGTACTTTGGATCTTGGCTTCTAGCCATTTGTGTTGGTGACTTCAGAACTGACTGTGGGTCTATCACATGGAAAAGTTCCAAGCTGGCTGTCTCAGAAACCTTTTATTCCAGAGTACCATATAGTTCTAAATCACCTTTCATTCCACAGAGCATAGATTTTGGCCATTTATGAGTCAGGGATAAAACGCACTAGCAGTTGGCTGACCGTGTAATATGCTGGTTTTCCTTTACACACCATGTGCATATGCCCTTTTATCCTCTAAGTCCAGTCATTAACAACTTTTTATTTCTTGCTTCTTTATCCATTCCTTAGCATCGCAGCCTCTTCCCCCACCTCCCACCCAAGGTCTGGTTCTGAGGAAAGTGTACAGTTATGTCTTTTTCCCAAAGACACACTAAGTTCTAACAGCTGGAATAGCAGCTCTAATGTTCCATGACACTCATGACATGCGTAAAGCTTTTCCTTAATACTAACAATGAACAGACATGCTGTCACACACTATTGTGTAGGTATTAGGCAAAAACATCTCTGAAAAATGTGGCCTCTATTCTGTGGCCAGCTGTCCTTTCCATCAGTATTCAACGTAGGCCAGGATCTAGGGATGCTGTCACCAGACAGACAACCTCAGCTCTGGGGAAGTTAGACTGAAAAAAAACCGACTTGTGCATCTGCATTTTGCTGGCGCAATATAAACAGTGTATCTGAATACAATATGACCCAATGCTGCTTCATCTCCACAGGAAACTGAAGTCTAGAATACAAATGCTTTTGAAAGGGTCAGAGTCCCTCAGAGAAGTGATTTGGGGTCAAATTCTTCTTTTCTATACAGGTTATAGTTACCACAGATTTCATAAGGAGTATGCAAAAAGAATATGAAAAAATTTGGCAAAGTTAGCCCTGAGTCTCCCAAGGCTTTAAGACATTTAAACATGGTTGCTTTTTTCCAATGCAATATTAATTATCTTTCAGACAACGACAAACAAGAATCCTTGATCCTATGGTGGCAGTTTGCATTTGAGTTCTGCAATAATGGATCTGTATCAGAACATCAGCTCTAATACACAAAAGAATCTGAAATGAAACTCTTGTAACAAGCAGCATATTGTGGTCATCCTGTCCATCAACAAGCCCTTTAATCTTACAAATTTATTAAAATGCCACTGAGAGATGAGATGAAACCAGATCTAGTGCTAAGAGTTAAGACTCACGGCAAACTCTTTCATCTGTTCCATCAGTGCAGTCCTTTACTCGATCGCACCAGTATGCACTCGGGATACACTGTCCATTTGAACATGTGAACTGCTGACTTGAGCATGTCCTTCCCGCTGCAAGAAATGGGCATTCAATCAGTCTTTTCCATCAATCAAAATTTTTTTAATGCATAAAAATATTTCCCCTCTTCCTCTAACTACTCCATCCTTCTCACAAAAATTAGCATAAGACTCCTGTACCTTTGTGTACTCAAGGAGATTAAAGCACACTTGTCAAACACATGGCAGATAACATAACTCTGAGGCCTTTTGTAGTGTGCAAGGTCGCTGCTTTTCTTCACTAAAGGGGTTGACCGCTAGCTTAAAAATTACCTCCCTATAATTGTTCTGCCTAAAAGATTAAATTACCAATTCTCACTGTTTTAAAGCTTTCTCTATTACTTTGTTTACTTGGGCAAAATCTGTCAGTAACTAAGTTATTTGGTCAACTAGAATGCCACAATGTAAACACAGCAGAGCTGGAGGTAACTGCTGAAGGCACTGCTTTCTAACACAGCCAGGACCTCAACAGTCAGGAGCATTTTACATTCATTATGTCTCTTCTCGTGACAGCTGTGTCAGTGAAAGGCAACCACATAAAACCATGCAATTCCACTTTGATTCCACTACAGCTAAATTTAACTCTCTGTTCTTAGGCAAATTAATTCAGTCTGTGACGATATAGCCGAAGGGCAAAGTTATTGCTAACTTTTCCTCCCCTCTGCCACCTGCACATTTGTTTCTTTCAAACTCATGCTATATCTCAACACCACCCCAGTCTATATGCTGGTATCTGATCTGCTGCTTTACAGGGGCTCTCTATTTCTTCTTCTGTCAGCAGTGCTTCCAAAGTAAGATCAGCTACTGGGATACTAGTGTCATGAGGAAAAACAAGAGCAAGACAGTAAAGTAAAACAAATTTGTTTTAATTCTGGATGTGTGCCTTCCAGAGCTGTCAGCCATTTTTCTCAGGAAAAATTTCTAACATTTCAAGAAAGAAAAGCTCCTCCAGGATTCCCAAGCACAGAGATAAAAAGTCACTTTATAAGGACAAATACCAGGACATGGCTCAAAAACAGCAGCAGCAGCACAACGCCACTGTATAGTTAGTAACACTCAGGATTAACTAGTTCATGGAGAACAATGTTAGTGACCCAGTTCAAAAGTCAACTCAGAGCTGTTGCTCATTTCACATTTTGTATCTACAGATTCCTTAGTTAAAACAACGAGTTGTGCTGACACCTTCTTAGAGAAAGAGAGCAGCAAAAGACACTTAACCTTAGCTCCAATTTTTCCATCATCAGTGTGAACAAGTATTGAGATATGAAAGCACAAACCAAGTCTGTGAGAAAAATCCTTCCAAAACTTAAACCTGCAAACCTCCCCAGAATCAACGGAGTTAGTGAGTAGGTCCAGAGCTGTTCAGTTTAAAGAAGTTATCCAAAACTTCTACACAGAATCAAAAGGAAAATAAATTAATCTTATCCTCATCACTTGAAGTAACTTTAATACTAGAAGTAGCAGGAAATCGGTTCTTTAGAACACTACAACACCTGTTCTTCCAGTCTTATGCAATAACGCATAAAACATAATTTGGTGCAATAATCATCTCAGTTCACTGTTCATCATGTCAGCATGTACTTTACTGTATGTAGTCCTTATACTGCTTAGTCACGAAATTTGAAAATCAGAGTAACATTTTATTATTATCAGTAATTAACTTGCTATCAATACTGAAAAAGAAAGAGCCTATGGCTATGGCAGTTAGGCTGTTAAATGATTTCTTTTCTCTAAAATACACAGAGAACATCAAACACTTTAGTTTAAAATAGCAATTTGAACACAATTAATATACTGTTTAGCATATTAAAGTGAAATACTAATAGGAATTATGTTCTAAGTTTAAGCTGTCCAAATGATATCAAAAGACTAGACTTTCACCCCATACCGGGACTTTTGGTATTCCTCCTATCTGAACATAAGAAAGAACAGCTCTGGTCATTTTAAATAATAATGCCATTAAATAGCATCACTGAAGGCAGTACAAGAATCTTTAGCAATGTTTACTTCAACTGACTGATAATTCCTCCGTTTTGTATACATATAAATTTCAAAACTTTCTAGAAAGAAATTAACTTTTTAATATATATAGTTCTGATATGCCAGTGTGAATTTCATTATGCAATGAATAAAGCAGCTTTTTCTGTGACTGAGGCAGCATTTGGACATCAGACTATTATGAATATTTCACCAATTTTGGAACAACTAAGTTTTGTATCAACTATAAAACTAATGTGCACTGTATATTTTTCTTCTTTTCTTATCCTTTTAATTAACTGAAACATCAGTAATTTTCAGATTTCAAGACCTGGAGATGTCTTTTTGGACATATTTTCTGTATTTTATCTATTTCAGATTATTTCATCTCTAGAAACTACTTTAGAGAGACTCTTCTGGTAAAAGCTGCACTTACAGCAGACTTGTTTCTGTATGTTCTCAATATGCTGCTATGTGAATTACCTTATTTCACAAAGCTGGTGTAACATTAGAACTTAAATACTTACGACACTGTTGATGCTCATCTGAGCCATCTTCACAGTCTTCCTCATCATCACAAACCCATGATTGTGGAATACATTCGCCATCAGTTTGACACTGAAACTGATTTCCCTCACAGGTAGGTTGTGCTAGTGTAAGCAACGAAAAAAATTGTCATTTCACAGACATCTGGGAAAGCACTTTCAAAGAAAATTATTAAATAAGGGAAAAGACGACTTCAGGTTCAAGTGTCCATTGACTGTAACTTCCACTAAACATGTGAAGTGTTTGAAAAACTAGAGAAAATGGACAGAGCAGGGAGGGGAAAGTGGGCCAGCAGAAGGGCGCTCAAAGGCAAAATCTAGCTTAGTGAATTCCTGCATATGAATCTTCAGTTTTGTATCCTCCCCTGGAGACACAGGCTCCTCTAGAAGGCAGGTCACAGCAAAACCTTAAGGCTCTGAACTGCCCTCTGGCAGAGCCTCTTTTTTTCCACTTATATATGGAGTCATGCTAGCTTCCCCAGCCTCACAGGGGTCTGTTCAGTTGCTCTCACTCCGCTTCAGGTGCTCTATCCCTGGTAGGAAGAAGGTCTTTCAAAACAAGCTCATGACTCTTCTCATTGTGATGTGAAGTGAGGCAAAAGCAAGGGTCAGGTCAGAACAATCTGAATGTTGTTGTCCCAGCTCCATTCTGTACTTTTCAAATAGCCAAACAGCAGGGAGCCATTAGACAGAAAGATCACAACAAATGTTTGAAACTGCGTTACAGTTTACTCCATCCCTAGTTAATATTCCTGGGAAGAATCACTAACACAACATAGTCCAGTGGACAGGACTCTGGTCTTACCATCATTTTTCTCAGGATCATATTTTTGCAGTATTGCAAAGTCAACTAGAAACACTCTGTGCTCGTGGGATGATATGCAAGCACAACTACCAATGTGAACAAAACATCAAGGGAAAAAATTCAATCACACTGTAGATTTAGAGTTGAGAAGTACAAAATTACATTAGAGGTAAAGTAATTAGAGGGATAAAACCGATCACATACTACATACAGACAATGCACTTCATGCATACTTTTTTTTGATTCCTGTTTTAAGAACCAAAGAATAATCTTGTAATATAATTCTAGCCTTAGGCCAGTTTTAAAGAGTTTAAAACTATCTTCCTAGATACCTACATGCCCCACTACCTATAGCACATTCTTGTATTGTTTTTAAAAGCACAATTAAATAAAAAAAACCTGAAAAGCTTAATTTTTATCTTCCTAATTCATCACATGTATGAAAATGAGAACAACTCAATGTCATGCTTATAACTATGACAAATACAGTGTGTGTCAGGGGTTTTTTTTATCTTTCAGAGAGCAATGTGAATTTTACCCACTCTTTGTTCATAGCCCAACACTTCTTTACAGTTGCAGTTCAGAACTAAGCTGAAATAGCAAGCTAAACCACCATTTTGTTTTGCCAGTTTAAGAAATTCATTCATCCAGAATGGCACTGGTTTTTGGAACTAACTAAAGTGCTAAACAACAAAACAAATTGCCAAGCTGTGGGAATGACCTCCAATTATTATATGGGTTAAGCAGCAAAGAAACAATCTAGCATGAAAAGAACCAACAAAAATTAGTCTTTCTCACTCCCCATCATCTGAGGGGCAAAACCTGGCCTAACCTACAAGGGGGCTGATAACTGCACCAGCCCACAAGACCTCAAAAAACACTAGAACTGAGAAGGTCAAAATGCATGTGAGTTCCTGGAAACAGACAGGGTTCTACTTAGAACATTAGTCATCAAATGAAACTGTATCATTGGACACTCCGATTTTTAAGCAAAGACGTCATCTTAGAAGTAGAGCACTACTTGATTTTCTGACTACCAAAGCCAATGGACTCAAGAAAAACAATTCTTCAGCAGATTCGGCAGTCATCTGAACAACCAGCAGTGTTCTCCCCCTCCGATATTCATTTTTGTACCACAGGCACAGCTGAGCACATTTGGATCTCAGTATTTATTATATTACAAAAAAAGTTGCTCTGTAGTTGTTTCACTTACGACAACCAGCTTCATCTGTATCATCCGAGCAGTCTCTAGCCCCATCACACCTCCAATCTGCAGGAATACAGCGACCATTTCCACAGCGAAACTGCCCCCGCTCACATCCTGTCGTAAAGCAGAGTAAGAAGCAGGTTAGCAGATACAGCACATAAAAACGGACAGTGGAGTGCATTCCTGTCAAACAACTGTAATCTATCCATCACCTTGTGGCATGGAGAGGAGAGAAAATAATATTATGATAATACAAAACTATAAGTGATTTATATATATAAAAAAGATCGTACACAGTCAACTAAAAAAAAGAAAAGAATCAGCTCTAAATCTTACAGGATATAATTCAACTAAATTGCTAGAAAATGCCCATAACTTTAATATTTGTCTATTATGCAAACAACAGCAAAAAAAAGGAAAAATAACCCAAACAAGTCTCAGAAGACCACCCACACTACAGAAATTTATTTAGCAGGAATCTATCAACTTTAAATTCACAAGCAGTAGACTTAAATAAAGGTAGGGCATCATTTGCCACATTATTTCTCAGGGTTAAACATGCTAAACATTAGTCCTCCCCTGAGTCTCTGAGGATTTAAAAAAAATAAAAATTCCCTTAGCTGATGTGGAAATCTTGTTTCAACAGTGACTGCTTGAAAGTACAGAAAGACCCCATTTTTGTTTTGCTTTTCAATAATGCCCTAATATTTAAAATCTTTCCTCTGAAGTGCAGGACAGCATGCCTTCAGTCAACATTTGAATAGCAAATAATTTTAAAAGAAATTAAGCTTTCAAATATTTATGGCTGATCAAAAGCTATCCTGCTGTCAGTTCCTCCTGCTTGACCTACTAAGGATTAAGACCTGATAAAGAAGCATTCTTTCCCAGGTGTAAATGCAGCTGGATCAGGCCTTTATTAGAGTCTACTAATGAAATCTCCAGTCCCACAGGAAAGAGAAAATGCACTGTTTATGGCCTTTCATTGTGACTACAGCCTCATAAAATGGGAGTGAACAGTTTTATAGGTCCCCAAAACAATGAGCTATAACATAATTAGGTTCAACAGAGTTCTGTTTCATGTTAATCTGTTGTCAGCACCTCAGAGAAGGGAACACTGAAAAAAAAAAAGACCTAGTAGCAAAGTCTAACTCTGGAAAAAAAATATCCTGTTTCCTAATTTAATTAATAGCCATATGATAAAACTACATCTTTCAATTATTCTGAGTCATTTGTCCAGAGAAGATAACCTCAGTATACATAAAGCACAACCACCTACTTTTTGAATTCATGATGACATAAATAATACGCTACCCTAACTTTCATGTAAAACCAGGCATATCAACACTGTCACATAAACACAGTTAAGTGATGTATTCCTAAGGGATATAGGCAAGCTACTTTATGCAAGGAATGTTCAAATCTGATTGTCTGGTAGTGACATCCTGATTTATAATGTATCCTGCAAATGGTCAAAAATTTCACTTGGATAAATGGTGGTACAGAGTGGTACAGGAGTATGTTCACCCAAATACCTTCTATAGACTAATGCATGATGGTGGTTGGTGGTGCAGGTCTGGGGTTGGTGGTGCAGGTTTCTTATCAACTACCTTTAAAACACAACAACCTCCCTTGCAAAAATGCCCTGAAGGAATGTACAAGTTCACTCTGGAATCCCAGGCCCTCAAGCTGAATTTTGCCCTACAAAGCAACATTTCCATATGAGATTAGCAGTTGAAGCTCTAATAAACACAACACACAAACCACCATTTATCAATTGGAATTACTATGCAAAGCAAATACTAAATCTGCTTGTATATTTAGTATATTATTGCTATTCAAAACCACTGGAATATTCATAGCCACTTACTTAAGAAGTTACAATACAGAATTAAATCTGCATCCACGTGATTAGAATTTCTAACGAAACATGCTTATAAACAAGCAATACAAGCAATTTTTATGTTATTTCTAAATAATATCTAGTCAAAAAAGTTTCAAGCGCTACTTACAACACTAATTTATTTTGCCTATCTTGTATTAAGTTACTATAGTTAAACACACCCTTATAGCGATAAAAATGAAGATAACACTGATAAACTTTTTAGAAAGCATTATAAACATAGCAGCCTTTGTACAGCATGAGAAAGGGTAACTGAATGTTAACAGAAAACCAGCAAATCATGCAGTCCTCCTACACTCCGTAATACTTTGCAGAATTATAGTTTAAGTTGCTCACACCTAAATGCAGTAAGCACTGTATTAATGTCCCTTTACACAATTCTTAAGCAGACCTGTTATAATTCATTTAATTATGGCATTAGGCTTTTCAGATGTTATCTTGCATGCTTACTTGTAACTGAAGGCAAAGAGCTCTGAAACACCTCTAAAAAATATGAAAGATTGATACTTCACTTACCACTGTTTTATGTTATCTTTAGATCAAAGAAAAGTACATAGCAGATAACGATGTTAATTCATTAACAAGATAATCTTTGAAACTCAGTAATATGGAAGAAGTAAAACTGATCTACAGTATCAAGGACACTTCTCATCAAGGTTCTGAAAAGCTTGTGATTCAACTGCAAACAAAAACGATTCTAACTTTGATAAAGGAGGAAGTAATCAGAGGAAAAATGTGTGACTGCAAAATTACTACTATGAATATCCAGGAGAAATACCCAGAATGAAAGAAAAATAACCATGTCAGCAATAATCAGGTTTGTTACTATAGACAACTACAGAGACCATTTTCTCAAAACTTAACTGTACATATTCTACTAAAAACAAGTACTGGAAACTTCTGAGATTTGAAGAAATGCGATTTAGTTACTATCAATTTAGCTAAACATTTTAAACAGTATTAATTTAAGTAAAAATGTTGTGGGCATTACTCACACTGAGTAGTAATGACCCACAGAAGAAGCATATGGAGTCCAAAAGGACTGTTTGCATTGGTATATGCTACGCAACGTGAGCCTGCAGCATCTGGGTTTCAGCAAAAGCAGGAACTGTCAGAAGACAAGGGGTATCCGCTTGTTTATTGCCATTATTTGAAGCCTTGATTCACTGAAGGATTAGTCATTAGTAATTTCATGGAAGGTTTCTCTTTCAGTATCAGATTTTTTTTTTTTTTAAATGGCAAGGCAGCTCATGAATCAGTCAGACACTGCCAAATATTAATACTAATGAGCTAATTTGCATAGAAATACTGATTTACTCTGATAGATGCTGATAAACCCAGACACTTCTCTCAGGCAAACAGAATCCTGTTAGCAGGATTCCTGAAGGAAACAACTATCAAGTTTAAAAACAAGCAGTAAAACAATTAGGCTTCACTGCCATGCTTAAAATTTGCTAATACAAAATAATCTAGGTGACTTTTAAAACTTCATAATTCAGAAATGACTGAATTTTTGGTGTTGTTGTACTTTTACTATAATTCAATTTGAGTCATCTGACTGATTATATGACTACTAAAATAAGGACTTAAATGGCAGACCTTATGAATCACATCAGAACATATATAAAGAAGAATCTCTAGGCATTAACTACAATCATTTTGAAAGATAAGATCTGTTTCAACTGCTCAATATTCAGGAACATACCAAGCAAAAAAAAACAAATATATCATCTTTAATATAAACCAGTCTAGTCCTGAAAAATGCAAACCACAGATCAGAAGCACCACTGGAAAAATATAGCCCAAAGCACTACTTCTAAACTTCTTGCTATACTTACTATCTATGGGCTGTATGCTAACTTTGTCACTAGACTTTCCGTGGTTCTGTGCCTGGGATTCTCTTATAAGAGACTCCTAAGTGGATGTTTAAGACTCACAATTTGCTCAGGTAAAAACAGGAAGGCTAACATTACTTGTACAGGGTAAGCTACTTGCATAAAGATTATGCCAGGTAGTCACTTTCCACTGGAATAAAGCAATATAATAGTGATTTTGTCAGAGCAAAGCTTGAACAAAACAGTTAAACACTTTTTTTTGCTTTTAATTTATTAAAAATAAACGTCTCTTACCAAAGGAAATAATGCAATACAAGCACTATTCAATACAACTACCTTCTGTTCTGCAAGACAAGTTCTGCCCAACAAATGTTGCCTGCATAGGAATGAAGTATCCTAAGCTAAACCACTGCCAAAGACAAACTCCACTGCCACTAGAGGACGGGAGTCAACCTTCAAATCACTAATGAATGTTACTCCACGTCACATTAAGTGATACGGAACTCCAGAAGAAGAGAGAGAGGTTAACAGCTTCCGGCATTTCACAGAATGGTTTAACCCAGCTGGCTACAGTCTTTAATCGGAAGGCAGTCCCTTACTCTCACTCCACCTCCTCCGTGCTTCATTTGCCCCAATGTGTTTGTGTAGAAATTAGATTGAGAATTAAAGCTTAAATACAACCCTGTGGTGTTAAAACCAGAACGTTATGTTCAGCTTACAATGGAAACCAACACTGCCTTACCCTCTGCCACTCTCCGCATTACTTTAGACTCCTTTCAGTTCCTCTCTGAACAGCTCTAGTATTTTCTCATTCTTTTCATACTTTTTACCTGCCCATTCAACCTTGAAGTCCCTCATACTTTTAACTTTGACTACAAACCTTTCGAATTACATTTGTCATCCACAGATTATGGGCACCATGACTGTCTATTCTGACTACACAGAACAGGCCAAACACCCTCATTTGTTCTCTTTTGCTCATGCTCACAATACTTTTGAGAACTGCTAACACCCCTTTAACAGGCAAATATGAATGAAAAATTTAAAGTAGTGAAGAATGTATGAAGCCCAGGGTAGATTGCACCACTCTCAAACCATTCACTCAAAAATGAAACTTACACTTCTGCAATTACCTTACACTTCAGGAATCAACTCTCTCAATAGATTTTCTGTGTTTAAAAGAGTAACGTTCTTCAAGGCAATATTTTTTCAACTGAACAGTTCCATATTTAATACATCTGCAGTTTTTCAACAAATAAGTGCAAATGAATTGTACATTAAAAGCCTCTTCCACATAATTTTTACAAAAAGAAAAAAAAGTTATAAGCTCTCTTTTCTCCCTTTCTGCCTTCCATCAAGGGTACTCTTTGCTCCTATTCAGCCCCCAAAGAGAACAGCCCACTCCAATGGCCTTACAGGTAGAAGAATCCTGGAGAATCACCTTCCATGCACTCTGGATGTCAGATTTTTGCCTAGCTTAATTACATGTCAAATAGCCCGAGGTTTTGGAATGCTCAGGGAGGGGAAGCTGAATCTCTGGAAATTCCATCTCTGTTCCCTCACACTAATGAAGAAAAGTAAAATCCATAGTTCAGGACAAAACCTTTGCTTATTGCTGTGCAATGCCCTGTGATACTGAAAAATACTATTCTGCTAGCAATTATAATAGGCTAACGGACAAAGATTATTTAAAATATGAAGAAAAATAAAGTCTGATAAAATTATGCTAAAGTTCATATACCTTGAGATAATATCTAACTTTCAGGCTTTCTACACTCCACAAACTCCACTGTATTTAATACAAATTCTTCAGATTAAAAAAACACAGAATACACGAGCGTTTATAGGTATTACAGAAAGCAGTACACGCTTTCTCTTCAGTCTTCAAGATCTTGCAACACAGAACATCTTTCATACTTACATATGTATAAACTACATTATATCAGAGAAATAATTTTAACTGACAATATCAACAAAAAGACAGTACAAACGTGAGTGTGCACCCACTTCACATGACTGGAAGATCTCTGAACAGATTGATAGGTGGACAAGGAACTACACTCAAGGGACAATCTGCAGCAGAAGAGCTGCAGTGCGAGAAAGACAGAGTTACAACATTAATAGGAAAGTATAGGATTTCTATAACTGAATCACCATCCAATTACATATTACAAAAATATTAGTAGTAAAATAGCATCTACAGACTCAGTATTTTATCCAGGACTCTTTGTGCCTTGCACTGTACAAACACTTGACAAAAAGATGGGTCATACATTAGACAGTTTGCAGCATAAAGATGCTAGGCACTTGAACTCACCTGGATGTCCCAGTGTCAACAATCAAAGGCCAAATGGTGCTGTTCTTCCCTTCCCCAACGCCTGTTCATATCCTACTGTTTCTCCAGTAGCACTCCAGGAGGTCACAGTACATTAGAGGCACACTCAGTTTTGCTGGCATATTTATTAGACAGCACTATAAACAAGGAACATACACCTTGATCCTTCCTATGGAAGGGCCTCCAACCTTCTACCAATTGATGCTGGAAGCATTCTGAGCCAGAGACTCCACCTCTAACTCTGGTGTGTTTAACAGTGGTCAATGTACTACTCTTCACAACAGTCATCTACTCTGGTTTTGAGTCCATTTCTTCTTTGGAATACCAAAAACATCATGTGATGTATGTGCAGAAGTACTTCGTTTATTTGATTTCATTGTTTTATTTTGCAGTCCCTAGCCCACATGCAAAGATGCGGACATTTTAGAAAACTTTCTGGTACACAAATCATACAGATTATTTCAGATTATTTATGAAGGGGAGGAGATGTGGAAATGACAAAGGACTGAACATCAAGCAACAGATCTTGTTCTCCACTGACACTAAGTGGACTAAGAGATTTGACTCCCAAGTCCCAGTTGCACAGCTTCCTCAAAAATTAGCAGAAATCCATTGACAACAATAACAAAATAGCTTTTGCTCCACCAAACAGCAGAAAATTATACTTCTAGCCCTTGTCCCTAAAAATCCACTCGCATGTAGAACTTTATATATTACTAGATTATAAATAGAACTGATATCATGAGGGTGAGAGGAATGAAAACAGAAGAGAAACTGAAGTTTAATATCTGCTCATTTGTTCCCTTCCTTAAGTGTACCTGGATACGCAGTCTATTTCCATCTCAGGTGAGTAAGTTAGATATTCCATACTCATAGCAGAGGAAATTTTGAGTAAAACAAGTCCCGAGTTCAATGGAATGACAGGTACCAGAAGCTGTAATAAATGGATCTTGCCTGTCAGAGTAGAATCCAATACCTGCATTTTAAATTTTTACTCAATGATTTTTAATAAAAAGCACCTTAAAATTCAAGAACAAGAGCGAAATTTTTGTCTTTCAGTATGGACTTAGAAATACCATGTTTCACTAAAATAAGAGCAGATTTTTATGGTTTCCCTCTCAAAACCACTTGCCAAGTAGTTAAAAAAAAAGGAAGTCTGGAGGCAGAAGAATCTACCTTATATTCCGTGCTTTGTGCCTGCGTGCTCTTGTACATACAGACACTTGTCAGTTAAAACCACCATTAAAACTAAAGCATCAAATCTCATTTTAATAATGCTCACATGCAAAATCTTCTTTTAAATTACTTTAAATAAGTGTATTCTATGTTAAACTATTTGTTTTCAGTTAATACAGGGACTATAGATTCATTTCTGCTAATGCCTTAACATAAATTCAAGAATTAAAGAAATTCAGGATTTTAATTCTGAAACTAAGTAGGAAAGCTTTCCTGCAAAGAAAAAAGGGTTCAAGTCTCCTGCAGACATGAAGTTCAAAGGAATGACACTGTAAATGTCTCCTAGCAACGTTAAAGATATTCATAATCCTCATCCCCTCTACCTTACTTTAGCTTTATTAAATGAAATAGCAATGAATGCAAACAGCCTGATAAAAATAGAAATGGTTTATAAATTCATTTTTAACAAATCTATTCAACTTTATTTTTTTCAAGTATAAGCCTCAACAATAACAAGTTCCTAATTTTCTGACAAACCACATATGGACTTCTTGGAAAAAACTCTCAGTTTTAATTTCTTTTTTTTCTTAAAGCTCTGGTATCCAGAACAAAACAACTATGGTTTCTACATCATCACTTTAAAATCAGCCATCCTAGAAAAAGTAAAAAAAAAAAAGATATACAATATTTTAAACTTATTCACACTGATCCTCAATAAAAAAATAAACATCTTAAATTTAAAATCATAACAATTTATTTATCATACATGCCCACAAACAGCACATATCCATACTATGCATCTTTACCAACAGACAATATTATAAGCAAATTAATCAAAATTAAGTTCCTTTATAACCTTGCTTCAACTCGCACACTTTATTAATAGGAACAAATAAACTCTTACTATCGTCTTAGTCCTGTAACAAGGCAGGAATAAGAAACAATCCTTTTAAGCAAGGGCTAATTCTAAGAGATAGGAGGTGATGCTCCTTTCTACTGATAAAGTAAATATTCCTTATATTGAATAGACCAGGTTCCTTCTTCTGTTCAAGTCACTGTCAAATTTCTTGTACTTCAGTGATAACTGCGAATCAGCTATTATTTTTTGTTGGACACTTTCTTTAAACCCAGCTGTATCTAAAGTATTTTTCCAGGTGAGACTAATGAAAACTATTTCTACTCCTTTGTTAGAGAATTCAGTGAAGTTATTATCTGTATGGCCAAATTCAAGAGAACCAGTATTTGCAGTAATAAAAGATTAGCTTTCACAAGATAAAAAAGTATTTTGAATACATCACATGTAAAGAACATGTTCTGCACTAAATTGGATAACCTCAGCCAGTTGACATTAGGTGTCTTAATCCACATAAATCAATTGTGATTTTGCTAGCTGGGTAAGTGAAGCAAGTGCTTGGATCTCTAGGGAAGAATACACGCCTGAGCTCTCCTAAATCCCAGAAGCTTCTTTTTTATGAATGGCACATTAAATATGCAAAAATCTGTTCTAATTGACCAAATAACATAAAGAGGAAGAAGAACAAGCAAACACGGTAGAAATAAAGACAGCCCCAGTTACTCACAGAAGGAAGTATCCCAAGCATTTTCATAAGAATGAACCTTGCTAATGGCCCCAAGGCTGCTGCAGAATAACAATTGGGTAACAGAACGAGGGGGGGAATATGACCAAACCAGGAAGATCTTCAAGACTAGGAAGTATTTACAAATACACAGTGTGTGGAAAATGAAAACAGAAGTGCTTAAAATTAGAGAGAACACGTACAGTACATACCACTGACAAAGTCTGACAGAAGGTTGTTTTATCATCTACTGCTGCATGTCAGGAAGCTATTCCGAGACCTGTACTGTTTTTTAGATACATTTTCCAAGCAATGTGCTGTTTGTTCTCAAAATTAGACCCCACACTGAGATGGTGAACTGTATTCAATTCAGCTACGCTCTTCTGAAAGCGGCTGAGTCATTGTAGCACTAGGAATCAGCCTCAGTAAGAGCCTTCCAATCCAGTTTGTGACAGTGAAATTGGGTAATTTTTATATTTATTTCATATATTATTGCTATATTGAAAATTGCTATGCAACATGTAACACTGCCAAATCATAAACCTTACTTGAATATTATAGCACAAGTTATTAAATGAAAAATGAAGCTTGGCATGGAAAAAATAAACCACTTTCCCCTACAGACAAACACAGTAAGCACATAAAGAAAAAGCTATTTCTCTCTTCCCACCACAGAACCTGTATCTGTAACAAAATTTTTCACTACTTGCATAGTGCCATCATAACTAGTGGGACTCTAGATAAAAGTAGACAATTAAAGCTGTGTCCCAAAGCTTCACAGGATACTAGTCACTACTTCTCACTTCAAAATCAGCAACTGTTACTTGTTACAAACTACACGTGAGAACATTTTCAGAAAAGCAGAAAAGCTGAAGTGTCAGTACAGAACAGACAGATCATATGCTACAAGCCTCTACTGTGCCTAGACAGACATTCTAATGCTACTTACTACTGCCCATGACATTAGGAACTACATATATCTCTTCGGATGCGCTGACACTCATCACATTTCTCCCTTATTCAGTAGTGACTCAATTTCAGCTAGCAGCTAATAGCTACGGCTGGTCACTCCTTATCAAGCATCTCGAAAAGGAAACTCCATGTGCTAAGGCAGGCCTGAGTAAAGGAAGGGTCACCTGAACTGAAAGAACAATGCTGTCCAATGCGCTCACAGAAAATGCAACTTCATCTTAATAGACCTAAAAATGAACAATAAGAATCAAATCATCCTTTGGCTATTTCATTTTTAAATGTAGTACATTTTCTTTATACTTCTCAGTCTAAAAAATAATTTTTAAAAAATCCTTTTACCCGAACAGTAATACTAATGAGTTTATCAAGTTAAAAAGAAAAGTCCTTGAATTCAGCCAAAGAGGATAAATACAAGAAATATCATCTCCCACTGAAACACTACCTTTCCTGTCAGCCCAAATGGAAGTGTTTTACTCACATGTCCCCTAACCAGCCAAACTCTACGACTGTCAGATTTCCTCACCCAGTTGGATTTTTTGAGGATCCTTGATTCTGTTGCTACTTCCCTTCACCAGTGGTTGCCAGGCTTAATATTTTAAGTAACTATTTACATTACATTAACTAGCTACCCTAAGCAGCATTCCAGACACAGAGGTGAACAGCAATGAAGAAGGGTCCTCTGCTTTAGTTTGTGTAGCTGGATAAGCCCTACACTGGCTGCATCCTTGGAAACACAAGAACATACAAGTGCTGCACGCTGTGTACTTCCATTCAGAAGCAAGCGCACAAAACGACAGGAAAGGCACATGTTGTCTCCCAATTTCACAGTGATAGCACACAACATATAAATAACATTAGCTCACAGAACTGCAGGCATCTGCCTACAGACTTGCAACCTTTAAATCTTAATCCCTTCCTCACAGCAATAGTTTGCATCAGTCTTTCAAAATGCCTGCTAGGAAGAAGATTACAACCATACCTGGTATACTGCTGGCCACAGAGCCAGTATCTCCATACGGAATGTTTAATGATCAAAATTTTCCCTTAACAGGGTGATAATTTGGGTCTCTCTCTCCCCCTACTACATTATGAAATTTCTTGGGATTTAAGTCTCTGAGAATTCTTGACCCCTATTACAAAAAGTTACATAAGCCAACAAGTTTAAAAGTATTGTACATCTGAAAAAAAAAAAAAGGCAATCAATTGCTAAAGCATCTTTTCTTTAGGAAACCAAGTAAAAAACAGGAAGGAATGGTTTCTGTTACCTAATAGGTGATGAAGTCTTAGCATGGATGAAATACGTCAAGGTTGGAGCTTTTACTCATTCTTAAGTAATTTAAATTTTGCTTCTCATTATTTTATTGAATTTAATTATTTGTCTTTTAGTTTCTTTTTTCCTCAAATCCAAGAGACACCCAAATTTCTAAAGGTTTAAAATTCAGCTTTAAAATTTTATTATTTTTTGCATTGTCACTATAAGACGATAATTTTATAACACATTCTGTCACAGGCTAATAAAAAGACTAATAAAAGCTAGTAATAACTGCATTTTTTAATTTCCATGGTTAAATGGTCATTTTTTTCAATTGCCTACAGTTAGAACACAAATTCCATGACGGAATATCATTTCTGCAAGTGCCAAAGGAGCCAGAATGTCGTTGTTGCCCTCTTTACTCAGGCAGAGCTCCCAGTGAAGCCTGTCTGAGGAAAAAGGCCACGACTGAGCTATGTCTGAAGCTCTACTCCGATTTGCTATTGGTTCAGCCAACAGAAATTTGTCAAGGCACAGATTAACAACTGAAGTAGACACAGTTTAATTACTCCACTAAATATCTTTCACGTACTGCAAAGGTGCTAACAAAAGGAATTTTAGTACTTTGCTACACTTACAGAGTAGTAGGAACAAAAACTCATTTTCAGTGAGGTTTTAAAGTGCATTCTGTGGGTGACTTCACACAGAAAAGTAAAAACTGCAAAGCTAATAAAAATAGCTCATATATTCATACAGAAGACAACACAAACTTTGTCACTCATTTCAGACACAAACTGGAGCTCGTTTGTTTGACATGAAATAGTTTAAAAACCTATTAGACCTCAGAGTTGTAAAAGTTATTTTTATTAACACAGCTAAAAGGTCAACAAAAACCACAGCAGCATTCCATGTGCTTGGTTATCGTCCAGCTCACTTATTGCATTGCAGGTTGAGAATAGCCCCACAATCCTGCTCAAAAGTGAACACGTGAGCAGTCCCATTCAAGTCAAGCCATCTGTTTACACTAGAGAACTTCACAAAAGGGTTTCCCGCAGTGCTAACACTGGTTCACTGCAGCCCTCATGGGACCACTGTTGTAACTAGCATGCCAGCCGAGCATTTCCTATATGTTCTTAGCAGTAGCATTAAGCAGTGGTTGCATGGCCAGCTGAGTCAACCCACTGACTTACCGCAGGAAAAAAGGGTCTCTCTCCTGCTCTTTCCAACTCCTCTCCTTCTCCCACTTGACGCCAAGGTTTACTTTCTTTTCCAAACTCCAGTAGCTACCAGACCTTTCTGCACGTTGCTGTAAATCACTAAGCCACCAGAAAACCACCTAATTCATAGAATCACAGAATGGGTTGGGTTGGAAGGGACCTTATAGATCATCTAGTCCCAAACCCCCTGCCATGGGCAGGGACAATTCCCTATGCTCAGTTTAGTTTTCCTCCAGGTTTGTAAGTGAAAGTAGTTCACAGAGAGGTCCCATGAGCAGCAGTGCTAGCACAAAGCGAGCAGCAAGAACTCAAAGCTGGCAGCAACATGGGAATGGGACACTGGAGGAGAGAGGGAAGGAGAGTGGGGCCTCCTGCTTCCAGCAGCAGTGAACTGTTCAATTGGCTCATCACTTCTCTGTACCCTTAGACGATAAAGTATGATGAGATCTAAATGGGGTCTCCCACTGGTGTTGAATGATGGGAACTTCACATAGCAGACTTCCTTCTTCTGGGCAAACCTGGGGAGGATTATCGATATATGTATGTAGTTCAGTTCTGCAGGCCCTATACTTCCTCTAGCTAAACTAAACTCTGTGGTATATTTAGCTGAGTTGTTAATGTGCATAATTGTTTCTGAAGATAAAAACCACTACCTAGATTTTAAATACATCAGTGAATATGTCAGTTCCTGGGATATCTCGTGGAATATGCCTGGGAGTTTATTTAGAGATGCCACAGAACACAACTAAAAACCCCATCTTGCTTGCTCCACAAAAGCATGAGCCTGAAATCCCCATCAAAGAGTCCCTATTGGAATGGGCCCCCATTCTTCAACTCGACTCAGCAGGGTGTAGTATCATGACCTGCTTGTGCAAGAAAATAATTGGGCAGACACACTGCTGTTGTAAACAATGTCCTTTCTCTGAAGATTTGGCTTCTTAATTGTAAACCAAAGGCAACTTATTCATGTTAAAAACATAAAAATAGAACAGGTCATAAAAGTAGAACAATTTCAGTCAACTCTTATATGTCATTTCATTAATCCAAAACAAAACTTATAACAGTGATCCTTAGATCTCTAATCCACTTTAAGCATTGCAAAACAAAGAAAACATTAAAATCCTTGAAACCAACAGTAAAAGCTTATGGAATCCGCTAAAGGCTATCCATTCCATTAAACATTTCTATGTTTACTCACTAAACTTCATTTACTTAAACTATTCTAAAAGTGTGCTGAGCTAAAGAAGCAAAAAGCAGGTAATAAAATGAACATTATCATAAGAAAGTGGACTTCAAAATGGATCTCAAACAATAATAAGCTATTAAAAGAGATGTTTACTCTTCACTGAATCCTATTTTCTGTCTCTTAGATCAGTACAAGTCCAGGATAATTTCTTTGAAATTAATGGAGTTGCACTGGATAGACTCAGAAGAAACCTTGGTATTCCTTCATCCAGAAACAGCTCAAGGTATCTTTAAGAATAAAGTATAATTATCAAATTATATAAAGAAGCACTTCAGTTTCAAATAATTTGAAAAACAGCTCTGTCCTTTATTTGCCACATTCAGTGTAAGCTATTAAAAAGAAGCTGACAAATTATCTGATTATCATCGCTAATTAGCCACCATAGAATAAAAACATCAACTTCTCTTTCAATAGATGTCAACCTGTAGATCATTAATTAGAAGGGACCTTGAATGTTTTTCAACAATGACAACTTCTAGAAAGTGTAATCTCCTTTGAAACATCCAAAGTGCTATATGACTCCAGCACTTTCTAAGCAGAGCTCTGAAAGAAGAGAAACAATTATAAATCCCTGCTTAAAAAAGTGATAGTGCAATGTGATTCAAAGTTACATATTTGTCTATCTGAAGACTTTTCACAAGCTTTCAGATGTAAAAATAAGTATTGTAGCAAGACTGAATGACATTTTATTCAATATTCATAAAGACAAAATGGACTACCTCTACAACGTGTCTGTTTACTGCTCAATTAAAAATTAGAGTATTCAGACAAAAAAATAAAAATCTTGACAGAAGAACCTTCAGGTTTGGTGCTAAATAATGAGAAGTTAAGAAAACACTGTTAGATTACTGCCAGATCAAAGCCCAGTAGTGCAAGAAGGCATATGGAGGAGGAAAGGCTCCAAACAGTATGATTGATTTCATGTCAATCCAGGAAGCCCAAAAGGAAAAGAATTAAAAGGCTTTAATGAAATTGCATTCTACCTTTCCCCCAAATGAATCTTTGCTCATTTCCTGCAAAACACATGGAAAGTAAATCTCAATTAAAGTAGGATTTCGTTGCTCAAATTTCCAATCAGCTCAATATATGAAAGAAGGTTTTAGTTTGTCTTACAGGGAAATAGAAGCATCGCATACATCACACTTTTATCTTAGTTGAAATCTCCTCAGATGCTCTGTCTCTATTTGTCTTGACTCCTGTAGCTTAATTATTTACTGTAATTCTAGCATTTGGCATAGAACCTAAATCTAACCAGGTATCATCCAATTACTGCTTTCAATTTTTAACTAAAATTCTGGGGTTTGTCCCATTCTTCACATTAGCTGATTACATTGCAAATTCCTGGTATGCTTTGCTGAACCGAATACTGAAAAAGAGTAAATCATTAAGAAAATTCAAGGGATGTACTAAAAGAAGGCTACTCATTAAAAAGAACCATACAAAAAAAAAAAAAAAGACTGTCAGTGCACAGAAATACCACTCTAATTAAAATGTGAGAAGATTATAATGTGTTTCACTGACAAGTACTTTTAAATTCTCAGCCCTCAGGAAATAAACTGGTTCAGAGCTGGGTACACGGACACTCAGTGCGACTTTTGCTCTTGATTTTTTGTGAGTACATCTCTAAGAGAAACCAAGAAAATTATACCAGTGCAGGATTATGAACACTGCAGCCCATAGGTCATGCACAACACCTATTAAATTGTACATCAGGATTGCACTGGTATATTCATTTATTTTGCCATTTTTTCTCCCTGCTCATTACTCCCAAATCCTCAGTCCCCAAGGAAAGTCTCAAAGTCTTCAAACACTAGGTCTTGGCAGGACCATAATCTTACAGACAGGCTTCGCTGTCATTTAAAGCGCACAGTGCTGTACAAGGGAGTATGAATACTCACTCTGGCCTGTTGCCTAGAGCAACGTCACTATACATCATCCCACGGACAGATTAAATAGATTTGAGTGATGGCAATGTCTAAAAATGATTGAATTATTAATTTGGAGATTGAACTATTACAATGCTTGATGGAAAAGCCTGTTTCTCCATGTCATTCTGGAAAGAGCTGCTGTAGCTCTTCTCTGCTTTGGCTTATTGTACCTATTCATTACTGGTTTCGCTTCACGCAACTGTTTATTATGATTTCTGAGATATGATATCACACCATATAGATTCATTCTTAGAATAGCCTTCATTCTCAGACTAATAGAAACCTTATAATGGTAACAAATTTTAGTCATATTGGCCTGGCAGGTATTTAAGCTGATGATTTATCATTGCAGAGATTTAAGATGTAAATCAAATTTGATGCACTAACTTTTGTGTTACGGCAAAGTTTCTGAACAAATCATGTTTTGCCAAGACCCATACAGAGTAGATAATGAGCTTTCCTAAAAAACAATATTTTAGATTATAAGCCTTCTGATCTCAAGATCAACAACAGAAACCTATAAAAAAATCAGTAAATTATGAGCTATTGAAAAGAGCAGCAAAAAAATAAATACTAGAAGTCAACCTAGCTGTGATCTTATGGCCTCTTAACATGGAATCCAAAAATTCAAAAAATTAGCATATATGTAGAGAGCAAGACCATTAATGGCGATGCCTGCATTTCCAGTTGCATTTCCCAGAATTTGAAAGTTTACACGAACATTATGATCATCAGCAAGGAAAATATACAGCCTGGCTAAGCAATCATTGATCTCATGTAATTCACAGCAATGTGAATCTGTCATCTTTTAATCCATACATGAAATGTGCTAAAGAAATAAAAAGATCCTCAGAAGTATCCACTAGAAAGACATGGGAGACAAACAGCAATGTAAACATTGTAAACTACACAATACAGTGAAATCCTGGCCTTTACATAGCAGTTTGGTACTTAACAATAAATTGCAGCAAAGCCAGAATTTCAGTGTAAGTGCATGCCAGTCTGAAAAAAGATGATACTGGCATTGTTTTGTTTTGTAACTTGCACTAATTGGTGACAAAAATCAATTCCAATGACATTTATTAGATAATTCATATTATTTTAATACCAATACATTTTTTTTCTGGGAGATTTACATCACCTCTGTGGAAAGCAGGTCATCAGGACCTAAGGGGCAGCAAAAAGCAATAAAGGAAGTCTAAGTCATCTGAAATATACAGGCTACAGAAATATTAACTATAGCAGATTTGTGAAGAATGTTATTAACACTTTGTATCTAGAAAGAAGGGTTCAAAAGCAGGTTTCTATGAATGATTTATAGCTTATTTTATATATACAAATGATTTTACAAAGAAACTGAGCTAACGGTTCCTCTGGTGCTGAACTATTCAGAACAGAGAAAAATTCAAACACTCTCAAGTACTAAATCCTCATCAAAAAAAGTACAGCAGGCCTTCCATGTTAGATAAGGTGAGCCTGATAACAGATGCTATGTGGAACACTGCATGGGTACGTAGATCTGGTATGCTTTGCAGTAACATTAAAGAACTCGTTGTTCAAACACGAAGTTGCCCTAGTGATCTCATTTGCCCTCTGCAAAACTGCTGAGAGTACAACATGCATCCAGCGTCTCTAGTTTATGACTATGAGCATGAAGCACTTTGACATTCCTCAAAACAAACATTAACGTTAGTCCTGTGATGCTCCTTCTTGACAACTGCCTTCAGTTAGGTAGTTTTTTAGATTCCAGCTGCAATTTTTTCTGATAACAGTTACCTCACAGGCAACAAGGCTTACAGAGTAAAGGTTGCAGAACTAAACGCTACTGGCAATTACAAGAGACAGTATTTATATTCAGTTTATAAGTGGTATATTTAGTTCCAGTAAATCCAGAATTAGATAAAATCATGGAAGAATCATGATGCTATCATTTGAGCAAGTGCTCAGGTGAAACTACGTCTAGAAACATCCAGCTTACACTGGGAACACTCAGGTATTGTCAACAAAAACCTCCAAAAATATTGAGGAAGCACCTTTGAAAATACTGAGGATGAGGCAAGTTAATACGATTGTCACCATTTTCTTTCTGAGCCTTGGAATTGCTTTCATGATTCTCTTCATGGTTGTTTGTTTTTTTTAAATGAGTCTGACATGATCTCAACAATCAAGGAGCTGGAACTCAAGGATACCAAATATTTCACAATAATAATCACAGTGTGGCCAAGATTGCTATCCAGAGATTTTACTAGTATCGGTTACCTATTACTGAAACTATACTGTTTCATTTGCAGAATTATTCTGCGTTCAAGGTCGGGGGGCAATGGGACATCATCAAAGTAAAAAAAAACCTGTACTTCCACTGCCTATGGATCCTACTACAGAGCTTCCCTCTGCTTATCCTGTCATGTCATTTACCAGGCACGTCCTGAACAGTCAAAAGCAGCTGTAGAGCAAAGAAATAAACTTTTCAATCAGCACTGCAGCTTCCATTCTATCCAATGTAAAATAATAGTGCATAGGATTAACTCTGGCCAGTGTGACCTCCTTGGCTAGAGCTTTTGCAGGTCTCCTGCCGCACATTAGCTATCTCCTATTGCCCTGCTCGTTAAGTGGGAGCTGCTAGCAGCAGTTGCTGTATAATTACTTACTTGATTCTGTCTAAGGAGCTTAAACTAAGAGTTGTGCAAAGAAAGCAGATTAACAATTTGAACGCCCGTGTAATACACAGACACACACACACAAGGCGCAGGCCTGCCGGGTCCACTCCTGCGCCAGCGAGACAGGCTTCATTTTCGCTGCCGGGCGATCGAAGTGCGCGCAGAGGTGGGGCCGGGGCGGGCCGGGGAGCGAGCTGGAGAGGCGGCAGCTCCATCCCCAGCAGCCAGATTAGCAGCAGCGGAGCAGCCCTCCGCCCGCTCGGCCGTCACATGCTCCCGCGCGTCGCCTAGCAACAGCAAAGCCCAGGGAAAAAGTTCTCCCTCTCAACTTCAAATCTGCGCCCGAGACGGACGGAGGGCAGCTTATTGTGCTCCAGACTAAGCATCTGTTTCTTTCCTGTAGCCTTCTGTAAATGACGGCATTTACCACACGTATGCAAGCCTGGCCCCCATACCCCCCCCCCCGCCCAACCCCCCTCCCCCCGGGCGCACCCGCCCGGGGCACGGCCCCCAAAACCCACCCCACACACCGC
>Ga0181612_152216_pt1 | contig 26968 bp, 19 predicted proteins | sample HoacroProtozoa21_FD_119630 | JGI IMG/M metagenome (GOLD analysis project Ga0181612, IMG submission 119630) | Hoatzin crop microbial communities from Cojedes, Venezuel. Combined Assembly of Gp0051906, Gp0051904, Gp0051908
CTTTTTCTTTCTTTCTTTCTAACTGTAGTATATAATACGAGTGATAACCATTCATGCACTGTGTGTTTTTAGGGTGCTCGTGGTTTCCCTGGAACTCCTGGTCTGCCTGGCTTTAAGGGAATTAGGGTGAGTCTGTACATACTTTTTCTCTGAACAGTTAAGACTGACAACACTTCAGCATACTGAAAATCCCTGGAAATCCCCTCAAAGTTAAGAACATATGTTCTAAATGCATGAACCTCTTTGAAGTTTTTAATATCTCCTGATACTAAAGAGGTGTTTTTTTAATCACAAGATTATATTTGGAAATTATTTTATATGGAAAGAAGGATTTACCTTACAAGACTAAGAGTTTGTGTATAGGCATTAGTGGGAAAATATATACTAATATTATTTTTCTATCCAATTTAGGGGCACAATGGTCTGGATGGTCAAAAGGGACAACCCGGTACTCCTGGCACAAAGGTAAAGATGAAATCCGAAAATGTAGGATGCATATGTAACTCCTTCTAGTGAAGGACATATGAAGTACCCTGCAATTAATCTTCCATGTTGTCATTAAACATTTCCCAGCTGCAATAATCTAGAAGTCAGTGGATCTGTGTAGGACAAATAAGTGCACCTTAATATGAGAAATTATTCCTGGGGCCTTATTACTGAGCTCTCAATCAAGTTAGTACTTTCACTGAGTAAGAGCTGCAGAATTTGGCTGCTAATGATTGATTATCCAGCAGCACTTGAGACTGTTTTTTGTTATCTCTGCTTTTCTATGGATTGTACTTGGGGTTTTGGTGGGTTTTTAAAACACACTACAATGAGAAGATGTCATTTTTCTACAAAATTCTGCTATGTGAGACATATGCTCTAATCTAAAGCTTACTGCTAAAACTTAGGATAGATGCAGTGCTCTTCTGAGTTAAGGCAGTTCGATCTTCACAGTCTTTTTCCTTTTTACCTTCCTCAGATCAGTGCACATTTGAACACTATCCTTAAAACATGTTTTTAAACATGGTCTAGAAATATATTTAGCAAACTCTTCCTCTCAGTTTCTTCTTCTCCCATTCCACCTCAGTGCCTAATAGCAGTGTTCTTAAAAAACACTACTGCAATACTGAGTTGTAGGAAACTTTAATGCTGCTGACTTATTCGCAGGAGATGTGTATTCAAGAGCTTTTAATACAACAATGAAAAGCTCAAATACAAATTCTTCCTATTGCTTGTTTCTAAGAGCTTAGCACTATTTGCTTGTAGAGTTATTAATTGTAACATAGCATTCTCCAATATCACTGCAAGTTGTTAATCTGCAGAAAAGGTTTGGTAATGAGAGAGCAAGCAGTCTACCCAGTCTTTGGAGATTAAAAGCAGGTAAAGCAATTAAGTAAAGGAAAGAACAGTTATCAGTCAAAGTGTTAATCTGACTGGAAAACAGAAGCATAATAAATCAAGGTCACTCATGATATGGTTCTAATAAAGGCAGTGATGAAGGCAAGAACTTGTGCTGTTTGCAGCATTTAAGACTAGGTGCGTTCAGATATACTCAGGATACCAGTGCTCTAGGACAAATCTTGTCACTATAGACCAGCCTAGACCAACTGCAGGCTTGTTGAGAATACTTGATACTAAAGGGAGAGGAGTCATGTTTTAATGGCTGTCACTTGTATCTCAGTTTTATTGGTCTGAAGTTAAAAATACCTGAGGCAGATCCTTATTTCCAGCCATTCGAGAGGAACTTTGTCACCTTAACCCAAGGCAAAAGAAAGCATTATGCTGCTTCTGCTCTAGCTAAAAAACAGCTGCTGATTGATCTGAATTGTTAGTTGACTGTCCAGGCCCTGTCTCTTAGGTGTGTGCTACAGAGTACATATCAGAATAAAAAAAGGGGGGTAAAGAAAGCTAAGTAAAGCACCTTGCTCTGGCCCTCCTCTTCTAAGAGATTCCAGCTGGCGATGTTCCAGTATATGCAGGGACAGTCACAGTTTCTTCACCCTCAGGACCTGATCTGCTGTTGTTGTATACTGTGGTGCAAGTGCTACAGAAGATAAGGACAGTAGGAGCCAGCAGTTGAATATCTCTCTAGGCAGTGTTGTGCTGTCTGTCCAAAGCATCCTTTAAGTAATACAAGCCTGAAAACTTTCTTTTTCATAGGGAGAACCTGGTGCCCCTGGTGAAAATGGTACCCCAGGACAACCTGTAAGTACTTACTGATGCTGTGGAAAATTATAATCTGATAGATACGGTTCAGCCAGCATTTTTATCAACTTTTGTCATCAGTGACACTCCAGCTAGCTAGATACTCTAATGGAATAGTATGTGAATATTTAGAACAGAATTGCCTGGCTGCAACATACTTCATGTAGAGACATAGGAGAAGAAAAAAGTCTATGTATCTTTGTTCAGTGAATAAGTATCAATGAGTTTATTTAATTTTTCTTTCAGGGTGCTCGTGGTCTCCCTGGTGAGAGAGGAAGAGTAGGTGCCCCTGGACCAGCTGTAAGTGGCTTCCCATCTGCCTGTTTGTCATCATGACCAGCTGCTTACTGTGACTTTCTCTGATCTTTGAATCCCTTTTCAAACTCTGTTTATCATGCTTTCTTCTCACAGGGTGCTCGTGGAAGTGATGGCAGCACTGGCCCCGCTGGACCTGCTGTAAGTTCTAGTCTTGATCTTTGATAATCGGGTTCCATTAGGCCTGGTGTCCCTCTTTCTGTTTGTAGAGGATGTCTCAGGCTTCCGAGAAGTTGATTGTGTGGGCGTTTGTAACACAGTTCTCTGTGGCTTATCAGACCATCACAAAAAGAATTAATAAAACTTAAAACCTTTGCAGCTATATCCCGAGAGCCTGAGGATTTATATTAAACACATCTGTATCAAAGAAACCAAATATTTTCTCATTTGCACTGGTGAGTTCATAGGGAAGCACCCAATGAAATGAACAGAATCCTCATTTCCAGCAGTCTAACAGAGCAGTTCTTTCCCAAAACTAAAAGGTCTTTATACCTTTTAACAGGTATATACCATGCACGTGTTGCAGATATACATCCTGAAACTATCATATGCACTCTAGGACACAGGTTTGCACCTGCAATGTTGTTGTATCTCACTATAAGGAGTTAAGCTTTTTCATTCACCACTGATACCAGAGTTAGTTGAGCTAGTGTGAAATGCCAGAAAGATCCAATCAAACAATAACTATTCTAGTAAGTGCTAATCCAATGCAGATTTGTCCTTTAAAAGGAGTTATTGTTGCCACAGTGTACCACTGACTTCAGTAAACCTCAGTGAAACAAATGTGTGTACAAGGGTATAGTTTCAAAGCTGTAAAAAAAAAAATCAGAAATAACCCAGAATAGTTTTTCCTTCCTGCCTTCAAAATTTGAGTCAATGATGAAGATGTGCTTGGTTCTGTCAGTTTTGGTGAAGTTGATTTTAATACTGCTTGTGACTGCAAATATGTCATGCTTTAACAGAGTGGAAGAGGTACAAATTTCACTTCAGTTCTCCCATGTGGGGTATGTGAAAAATATATGTGATAGGGCATTCAAATTGCAGGCAAACGGAGACCTTACAGCCAAGATCTGATGCTATACTTTGTAGCAGAACCAAAGCATTTTAGCTGTCTTGAATGCAAATGAGTTACCATAGGAAAAATATTCTGGAGCTGCTGACAGCCGAGGTATTACTCCGAATGGGCAGCAGCAAAGAGTTGCACTGGGTCCCAGTGTCTATGACAGGCTAAAGTTATTTTACACTTACTTAGGTTATCATGCTATAAATATTCTGTATAGCACTTGTGAACACTCTTTTTAAAAATTATACCAGAAATATTGTTACATTCTCCTTGCCACTGGGAATTTAAAATGTTAAAGAGTCACTGTAATGGAAATTCAGAAAGTTTATGTTTTCATATGTATGTTACAATACATCTGGTCTTTTTTTCTTCACTTATGCAAAACCAGTGGGAATTCCAGGTACCCAGTCTGTAACAGCTGCAGTAGGTTGTAAAATGTCAGAAGCCAGTTCCTCTTTGCTACACTTGCTGACCCATTTTATTCCCTTGGATCTGTGAGGCAGTTTTATAATAAGTATTTATAATTGAAGGATGTTAGCTCACAAAAAAAGTAGGTATCAATCCCCAATAGCTATTAATGAGTTGGATATTTCATTAATAACTGAAGAAAAACTATCTCTTTGTATTTGTATGCATTAAAGAATAACAAAGGCCCTGAATCCATCAGCATATCTTTTGTGGTGTCTGGGTGTGGTACGCTAGGAAGCTTGTCCCATCACAGCAATAGCTAGAGATAGTAGAATCAGTAGAAGGCCCTCTTCAAGCTGACACGCCATTGCCTTTGCTGTAAAAAAAACAGTCTAATGAAAGGGCATTGGGGCTTCATGTGTTCACTGCCTCAGAATGTATACTCTGGGTATGAATTAAGATTTTTAATCCATTCACATGTTAGAATCAACTCCTGCCCTCAGCTGCTGTTAAGCCTGATCCAATTTCTAGCACATTCTTACTGACTTCAATATAAGTTGTATCAAGCACTGGCTTGTAAAGTGGTGCAGAGATCTTACCAATGCTCTTCCCATGTGTGAAGAAGGACAAATGCTGTCAACAACACAGGGCTCTTGTGTGTGACCAGTAGGACTACTGGTGTGAAAGCGCACACACTTACCGCTGCACAGCAAATGTGCTGGAAACAGCCACCTAAGACTTGCAGTTGCAGGCTGCAGTGCTCCATTCATTGTGGGACTGTACAGCAAGATATCTTGCCTTGCAGATAGACGCCTGCCTCTCCCCATCCTCTCTTTATTCTTTCTCAGGTGTTTGGCCTCAAGGCAAGGTTTTACCAACCATTGCTTAATTTGCACTTTCTTAGCTGCGCTGCAAATGTTTTTGAGCTTTGACATCACTCTTAACCGTTTGTAATGAACCAAATCTGTCAGTTTGGAGTTGCAAAAGGCAACCAATATTCTGAGGTGGTAATAGCCAGAAGTGTCTAAGTAAATGTGCATTTTTTTAGTGTTTACTTCAGCAAGCAAGATGCTTTTGTTGTCATTGAATACTTTTACACAGCTGCTTCCCTTTGATTTCCTAGGGTCCTATTGGTGCTGCTGGTCCTCCAGGCTTCCCAGGTGCTCCTGGTGCTAAGGTATGAACATTTGCTTCTGCTGGTACCTCTGACAGTGAAGATGAAATATAGTAACTAGTATTGCTAGGCAGCAAAAAATGCCCTCTCTGAAATGGGAGTGCTTTGTTATCAACATCAGGATGAGGATGAATCCCTATAGTGTTTGGAGAAATCATATATGAATGCAAATTTAATATACAGGAGTTACTTCACAGCTGAAGATTTATGCTAGGCAGGTTCAGGAAGCCACATAACCTCTTTTTTTTTTTTACTACTTCCTACATGGTGCAGTTGTATACACCTCTTAAAGGTGACTTGGATCATGATAAATAAGCAAAGTAGCAGTTTACATCACTTTGCAGAAGTAGTGGTGGGTCAAGAAGCTGCAGTTGAATATCGGGTTCCTTCCAGCCTAAGTTCTTGAAATTACAATGGAGAAACTTTGCAGGTTTAGGGCAATACCATTTTGCTCATGCAGACTGTAATTTAGGTGATTGAGTTTATTGCTCAGATCTTGGAATTTTTACTTGGGTAGGACTCTCATTATTTTGAATTCTACTTTGTCCAAGGAAGGACAGAGGATTTTGAGCAAGAGTGTCCCATATAGCACATTTGAAAAATTCACTCATCGTTAGCCAAGAACCTTAGAGCTGCATATACTTACATGTAGTTTGATACAGTTTTTCATACTTAACACAAGCACACAAACTCTGTGTCACAACAGACAAAACTCTTTATCTTGATCTGCCTTTAGAAGAAAATGGGGTATTGTTTGCTATATGTCTTGATATTAACTACAGGGAAGATAAGGAAAATTTGAGATCCCATTTTGGTTATTTTTGTCAAAAGGCAAGACTTTTGGAAACCACGAAGTCTTCTCTGATGCAGATGTGAGTGTGATTACAGCATGTAATTTCAAGAGATGACTGCCTACATGTCCAGGGTGAACTCTGACTGGTTAGAGAATTGCTGAAGAGAAACTCATTATACTCAGTTTTTTTGTAGTAGACTTAGTCAGTACCAGCTTCTGAGAGTGAAACCAAGAACCTTTTTCCTGTCATTTACTCCACTGTGAACACTATCCTACAGCACTCTGATCGGACATTGTTTTCCATTTTGCATCAGTGCAAATGGCATCATAAGTTGCAAGATAATGGTCAATTAGGTCTCATACACCATGAGGCATCTCAGGCCAATGCTGGAGGCACGTGGCTGCAGATAAGACTGTAATCGTAATCCTGATTTTCTAGGTCAACCTTCTGTGTAATCCTCGGTGATAATGTAGCTTCTTAGATGTACTGAGCATCAGTTGTTTCCATGTTAGCCATCAGCTTTGACAGGACCTGGCTAGGCTTCACAGATTCAGTGCCTTTAAAATGCAATAAAAGCTCTCAGCTCCTTGATTTCCTGGCCTCTGAAGTGGGAATATATATATAGGATTGTCTTAATGTCAGGCTAATATAGGGTTGCTCAACTATTATCCTAACACTGTGTGCACTGATAAAGGACTCTATCCTTCTCTCAAACAGGGTGAAATCGGACCTGCTGGCAATGTTGGTCCTAGTGGTCCTGCTGGTCCAAGAGGAGAGATTGGACTTCCTGGTTCTAGTGGTCCTGTTGGCCCTCCAGTGAGTAACTTGCCAGACTTATCTATTGTCAGACAGGTGCACTTGAGACCCTGAATTAACCAGTATTTCCTGTTATCTTTCTTAACAGGGCAACCCTGGTGCTAATGGTCTTCCAGGGGCTAAAGGTGCAGCTGTAAGTACAGCCTTACTCATGCTTTTCTACTCTAAAAATAAAATAATTCAGTTAATGCAACAGAAAAGGTAATGGGCTCATAATACCTTTTTTCCCCTCTATTGGACAGGGTCTTCCTGGTGTTGCTGGTGCTCCTGGTCTGCCCGGTCCCCGAGGTATTCCTGGTCCTCCTGGCCCCTCTGGTCCTAGTGGTGCTAGAGGACTTGTTGTAAGTGAAGTTGTATATTGCATGTCTTCGTTGGAAAATTTGACACAGTGTCCACAGTTGTAAAAGATTTCCTCTGGAAATATTTTTGTACTTAATGCAGACATTTTTTCTTGCTCCACTATAATTAAACATTGTAATTGATTTCTGTGTCTCACTGCTTGCTTAAGATGCTGAGACTGAAGAGGTTCACTTTGCACTGCCTTTGGGTGCAAGGACTGTTAAGCTCTGTCCAGGCTGATACTATCAAGAGAGATGTGGCAGCAATCTCACAATCAGACCCTCAGAGGGTATCCTCAGTAGAAGAACCAGCCCTGGATATTTTATAGTTCAGTTACTGCCATTTCTAAGTATCTTTAATACGTTTCTTTACATGCCTTTTAAGCCAATAATACAGTTACGTTCACTCACCATTTATCAAAATAGAGGGAGGCATGGCATTGGATGATTAAAGAGCATTTTGATTCATGAAAAAGTTGTCCAGGTAGAAGAGAGATTTTTGGAATGATGCTTAATTCTATGATCTCTTTTTGTTTTGGACTCTAGGGTGAACCAGGCCCTGCTGGTGCCAAGGGAGAAAGTGGTAACAAGGGTGAGCCTGTAAGTATTACAACACGTGAAGGCTGCTTCAATGAATAAAGCCTGATAGTATCTGCAACAGAGCATCTGATTTCTTCTTTTTCTCTGTTTGCCTGAAATAGGGTGCTGCTGGCCCCGCTGGCCCTCCTGGTCCTAGTGGTGAGGAAGGCAAGAGAGGTGGCCCTGGTGAACCTGGCTCTGCTGGTCCCCCAGGCCCTGCTGGTCTAAGAGTAGGTTTTCTTTTCATGTTCCAGAAGTAGAAGCAAAAAGGAAAGAGGAAATAAAGCTAGACTCAGAAAAGGAAATTAAGTAATTATGAGTAATTAAATTTACATAAATGATGCTAAGCAAAGATCATTTGCCATTCTGAGCCTTTTGATTAGTTGGGACCAAATCTTTTTTTGCTTTGTATTAATGCTGTCTGTTCTCTTACTACTGAAATAATTAGAGGTTGCTTTGATTTATCCATTGTGTAATATTCAGTGAATTATCTCTGATTACTCTTAAAGCTTTGTGATAGGATTTAACTGCTTAAATCAGATAATTGGCTCACATGTAGCACGAAGCAAAAGGTTTCAATTCAGTGTCTTCGAGGGTGCCTAGGACCCTTTTCAATGGATGAGGAAACAACTCAGTGAATTTCAGGAGGCATGTGGCTTCATGCAGGAACAGGAATTCACTGAAAAAGAGTAGGAAAAATGGCCATGTTTCTACAAGATATTTTTGGTAGAGACAAGGATTCAGTATTGCACCTTGGGTAGAGCATACAGAGTCACAGAGAAGCCAGTAACTCTCTGCAGAGAAGCCAAGGTGAAACAATGTGGGCCAGGTTGTGGGATCCTAGCTGCTGGCTAGAGCCACTGTTAGGTTACAGTGAACAGTGAAAATGCTCTGATACAAGCAGATTAGAATTTAAAGAAATCTAGAGGAAGTGAGACAGATTTCTTTCACAGTATACATTTATACTGAGGTGTGTGTGCTTAGAGCTGCACTTATCTCGAATTCAGCAGACCTGCTTGGAAGGCTGAAATTTAGCAAGTACTACACACATGACAAACAGATTTACTTCTTTCCCTTTCTTGATTTGGTTTGTGTTCACTTGCAGGGTGTGCCTGGATCTCGTGGTCTCCCTGGAGCTGATGGCAGAGCTGGTGTCATGGTAAGACTTTTGTCTGGGTCGCTATTTCTAAACGGTCTTCTTTTGTATACAGGTGTGTGATGCTTTTTACTACATCTTCCTAATTTTATGTATTTATTTTGGTAGGGACCCGCTGGTAACCGTGGTGCTAGTGGTCCGGTTGGTGCTAAGGGTCCTAATGGTGATGGTGGCCGTCCTGGTGAGCCTGGTCTTATGGGTCCAAGAGTAAGTTTGAACTCTGTGGTTTAAGTTTGAACTATACAAAAAGAAAATGGCTTACAATTTAGGGACAAAATTATTCAGAAACCCAACTGCAAAAAATTCAGTCTGTGCTAACCACAGTTAGGGCACTTCCACCACTCTATTGAAAAAACATCCATGAGGAAATGATTAAGAAGCATCAAAATGTTTACTGAAATTAGTTTCTTTTGTATGTGGTAGCATTTGATTGCCTTGTTGTGGAGCAGTGCCCCCTTGTACTGGATACTGCATTGATTTCTGAGAGGGGGTTCCAATTGTCATTATTTACAGAATGTGATCATTAAGATCACAGCTGAAGTATGTGTGTCCTCTGACTAACTAAAAGAAAAGCAAACCCTACTAAAATGATGTGAGATGGCTGATCTCAATTATTTCAATTTTATTTTGCAAATGATTTCACTGAAAACAGCCGTTCACCTTTAGTGATGCTGGCTGCAGCTAGATTATGTCCATGTCATTGTCTTTTATCCTCTTTAACCTACTCTTTCTCTTCCTACCCCACTCTATGAAGTGAAAGAGTTATCAATGCACATGTGAACTATTAGGCATCTGCAAATATTTAAGCACGTTCTCTGCCGAAGCAGAGCCTAAATGAGTTTATCTGGGTGAAATGGGTACTTACCGATACTGATTTTCAACTGGCATGGGAGCACACATCACCAAGTTAAATCTCAGTGTGTTTTAGATGTAAACTTGATAGGCTATATAGTCCTGTTTCCACACTGTATACTGATAACTTGGCATCTGTGTGTGTGTATATGTGCATGTAGAAAAAAAATTTTGGTTAACTGTTGAGTGAGTTGGTTTCCTTCTAAAAACATGAAACTTTTCCATTCTCAGGGTCTCCCAGGTCAGCCTGGAAGCCCAGGCCCTGCTGGCAAGGAAGGTCCTGTTGTAAGTACCTTGCTTTTCATTCTGTTTCCCCATTGCATGTGAAACACAGACATAAACTGAGATTTTAAAAAGCGGAGATCTCAGCACTGAGCTTTAACACAGTTCCATGTAAAGCCAGCAAGATCTTACTACTATATTACTCAGAAGATCGGTGAGAAACTTTTTATTGATTTCAGTGGGTCTCCAATCAGGCCTGTGTCCTGAAGGGGGAAGAAGTAATACACAGTTCTACAAAAAGGAGAAAAATGGAGGAATGCGTGAGCATGCAATGTATAAACAGTGTTTAAAAGTTAAATGGCATTTGCTTCCTGTCAGTACACAGTGAACTCTTAATTAAATTACCCCAGCCATTTAATAGCACAATTTATATTTCTAGGGTTTCCCTGGAGCAGATGGTAGGGTTGGGCCAATCGGTCCAGCTGGTAATAGAGGTGAGCCTGGCAACATTGGATTCCCTGGACCAAAAGGTCCCACTGTAAGTACAGTACAGAAACTTTCTATTACTGTGAAAGTATTTCCAGACTAATCTGTAGGTCCAAAACTCTTAACAATTGAACACATCTCCCTGTGTTCTCCTGTACTGCTGATTGGATGGCATCCACTTACATTCAAGAGCTCTGTTTTAAATTATTTTCTAGCTATCTAAAATATGACTAAATGAATGAAAACCAAATTAATTAATTTAGGAATATTTGAACATTAGAGTGATTTGAATAATATATGTTTGTATTATAATTTCTGTATGTCCATTTTATCATTTCTGTATGTACACTTCAGTAAAAGTTCTGTAAAGGTTGGCCACCAAGCCTAAGTTTCAGTTCCACGGTATTGTTATCTATGGAGCACAATCCAAAGCTCACTCACTTTAGAAGAAAAGCTACCAGTGATTTCAGTGGGGCTCTTGACATGTCACCAGAGGCCGCAGATAACAATAATTATCTCCTGGATTTGTGGTGCTGTTATACATGCACACACATGCAAATATATATATAGTGTATTCCATAGGATACTATGCAGAGTGTGATGAATTGTGATCTCTATAAATAAAGGAATGGAGTTTTGAAAAGAAAAGACATTTACTTTTGCGCTATTATTTCTGAGTGGCTCACCAAGGCAGATGGAGCTTGTGGGTGTTTTGGTTAGGGTTAAAGAAATATTACAATAAATCTTCTGGCAAGGAGAGTATCAGTCTCTGTTTAGTACTTTGAACTGAATCAATATGATTCAATATGAAGTTAACCAATATGAAGTCTTGGTTAACTTTTGTATCTTTTTCTTTCAACTTCAGGGTGAACCTGGCAAACCTGGTGAAAAAGGCAATGTTGGTCTTGCTGGCCCACGGGTATGTGGATATGTTTTCTTTATCAACCTCCAGAGAGAAAAGAGTAGATTTTCAAGAGCTCTGTAATAAGAGAGCCTTGTCTTGTGCAAGCAAGAATGGATGATGAAATAGAAAAGCACTTGGGACTGCCTTCATCTAGCCTCATGCCAGTAGGGACTATTACTTAAGGGATAAATGAAAACTACCCTTCTTGGGTATTAACTGGGTAATTAAATATGGGGTATTAGCTTACTATGAAGAGGAAAAAATAGCATTGCCTGTACAAATTTCTTAGGGCAGTGAATGGTTGCTAATTTATTCCGTAAATTTTCAACTTCTTACTGATAGTTGAAACTTACCAATTCTTGCATTTGAACAACAAAATAATTGCTCTGTTGTAGGAAAAATGCTATCAGCAGGTTTCCTATAATCTGTAATTCCAAAATAAGTTTCCTTAAGGATGAATGTGCTGCAATAACTAAAACAATCAATCACCAGAATTTAAAATTGTAAGCATCTTTAGTACCCTTTGGCAGTGAAGCTCTAACAAGTAAATGGTTAAATTAAAAATATGCAGCCAGAGACCTTTTTTTTGGCACAGAATCACTTTAGAGAGATATTATTTGTAATAAATCAAAACTTTGGTAACAGCTTTCTACCTCAACCCTTTTAGGGTGCTCCTGGTCCAGAGGGAAACAACGGTGCTCAAGGTCCTCCTGGAGTCACTGTAAGTAACAGCCTCCACACAGATTCAATTTGTGATTTACTTTTCATTTATGGCACTTCCTATTTTAAAATCCATTTTCCTGTGTTCTTTATTCCAAGTTAATCACCGATTTTTCATTCAATTCAGGGCAACCAAGGTGGAAAGGGTGAACAAGGTCCTGCTGGCCCTCCTGGCTTCCAGGTAAGTAACTATGCGCTCTGCTCAATCTTATCTATGTTTTACAAAGCAAGAAGTGCTTCCACCTTAACTTTATTTGTATTCTTGTTTCTTTACACTCTAGGGTCTGCCAGGCCCCTCAGGTCCAGCTGGTGAAGCTGGTAAACCAGGCGAAAGGGTGAGTGACAGATACAGCACACCACAAGTAGGGGCAGGCATTGCATAAGCGTTATGTTTACAATTGCACATGCGGTGAAGCAAGAGCCTGTTGGATCCATTTACTAAAACGAAGCAAGCCATGTTACACACAAAGTTTAACAGTTCTTTTGTTAAAGCTATCCACAAATGAAGAAGGTCCGCTGGAGTTTGCAACATACTACTTTTTTCAAAATTTTGGTATGAAACTGAGCAAAGCCAATCCTTTGCTTTTCAGGCCTTAAGCATCAATAAAATATGCCACTGCCCCCAAAAGACAAGACGGTATTTGAAAAATATTTTACTCCAAATTTATTTTGAAATCAAGGTTCTGTCTAACCTGCATGACTCCAATTGTATGCTTTTGCAATTCAGCTGATTTCAGTAAATTTACAATGGTATACAACTGAGGTAGCTCAGTGGTAATTCAGGCTCTAATTCTGCACAGTTAAAGTATGTGCTGTAATCTGCAAACTGCTCATCCTATGTGTTATAACCACCCTTAAAGTTTATAGTTACATGCCTCTGTGTCCCTGTAGAAGAGTTTACATTGCATGTACCTGAAAAATGAGCTTGGAATTTAATAGCAAACTCTTTCTTCAGAGGAGAAATTGTTATGTCATGTGTGCTTTGAGATACTGTGCGGCTATATGAAAAGGGTTTATTTCTGTGTATCTAAAAGACTGGTTTTAATCTGAAGATTTTCAATATGCTGCTGTAATTTGAGAAGCATTTCTATTTTCTGCTAAGAAACAAAATATAATTTAAGCTAATCAGTTTGATTTAGAAATAAGGTTTACCAATATATCTACTCTCTTCTAGGGTCTTCATGGTGAATTTGGTGTCCCTGGTCCTGCTGGACCACGAGTGAGTAATTCATTTCAAATCTACTATAGACTGTCTTAATAATGTGTTCAATAATAATACGAACTATATACATTTCCAAGTTTGTCAAGACAAACGGCTCTTCTGAGTTACAGAATAGAAAATATTGCAGCAGACTCCCAGGAAACAAAGAGAATTTTCTCTGCTCTTTGCGTGTGTCAGGATACATGATTATATAACACAATAGTTGCCCGTGTTAGCGAACATCTAGGTAAGCAATATAAATATTACCCAGGTAATGATATTCTGATAAGCAGATCTGATTTTTTTTTTTTTTTTTTTTTTTAATTAATGCACCTAGCACTGAGAATGTGGATGACAAAAGACCCACCCTACAGTGTTACACTGAGGCCTGGTACATATGAGAATTTTCATCTCCAGTGCCTGTGTGCAGACCTTCTTACCCTGACCAGTTCAGGTGTACCATTGCTTGCCAGGCAGCTCCTATCTCCCATGTAATGTCGTTGTGAACAAATGGTGGGCTACATCCAGAGCCTGGAACAGTCATTAGAATATATTGCCCCCCACTTCCCTTTCTTCCTGCACTGTGAATAAACATCTGTAGAGAGCTTTGTGTGGAGGCCTTCCTGCATGGCAGGAAAGTCCTACTTACGCAGAGCAATGAATAGTTTATGAAATGCTTGATTAATTATTTGCTTTCCAAATCGCACTATAAAGAGGTTGATATTTAAACTACTTCTACTGCTTCCTCTTTTCTTCTGACTTCCGGACTAAATGTGTTCATGACAAATACTCCCATTCAGTCTTATCAGTCATGTCAATCAGTTTAAATAGCACTTTTCCTCCCTATATTTAGTCCCCTGAGGCTGTATTAGTAACCATGCCCTCTTTAAACTTTCATTTTGCTAATCTATCCAAGCCAAGTTCCTTTTATCGTTGTAGTAGCAGTTATCTGTCTCTGCTCTAGCTTGCCTTAAGCATCTTGAACCCAGCTAGAGTGTATTTCATTCAGTATTACAAATTAGGTCTTAGTGATGCTTTGTACAACAAAATTAACACTTCCTAAAAATACCTCACTGCTTGTTCCAGACCACATTTGCCTTTTTCAAGTCTGCATCATATTGTTGGCTATTGTTTGCCACCTTTCCCCTTCTGTTATTTTCACCAGTTGAACTGCCCATTTACAGCATAAATACTCGTTTTTGGTACCTAAATAAATGGCCTGGTACTTTGCATTCTGGAGTTTTGTCCCACTTCTACTGTGACAGCCAGCCAGCAGGTTATTCAGTTCTTCTTGTGTAATATGCCAACGCTTCTTCCTGTTGACAAGAATTTCCACCTTTGTATAACTGAATACTTCATAAATATCCTTTTGCCTTTTCTACCTCTCTGTCATTAACAAAATACATGTAAAAATAATGAAAAGATACATTAATTGAGGAACATCACTACAATGTAAGTTAGACTTCTGCATAGTTGGTGCTTTTCAGCAGTGTGGTACCTCTCCTTGAGTCAGTTTTCTGACCGCATTGTAGCTCTCTTTCAAACTCCCAGATTCCCCAACATAACTAAAGATGTCCATTGTGCCTTATCAGATTATTCGCTGATGTCCAGCTTGATCACACTGGGATAATCTGAGATGCCTTTAGTAAAACTGATATTTCCACTTTTGATAGAACTATTGTGCATTTAAGCCCAGTTTCTGGCTACTTCCACATGTCCAGATGACCTGTCTTTCAGAATTTATCCTTATACCTGTTATAATGTACAGGTCACATTAGTAAGCTTTAGCTGTCACCTTTATTCTCCAACATTCACCAGGCATTTGCCACTGTAAAAATAATTGTTAGCCAATTACTATGGCCCTAGTTTCACTAGAATCCATTATCTGCCCTCAAATTGGTGTCAGAAGCTCAATATGACAATGGAATGCAAGACACTGTGACCAGAATGAGCACAGTAGCCAAAATCTACATTCAAGAAGTACATGTACTTTAACTGTCAGCTGTTATCATGATGCAAGACTTCAGTACTTCACTTTGCTGTATTTATGTCAAAAGCTAGAGCCAATGCTTATGACCAGTTTAGTTAGTATCTGCACAATTCTAATATAGTTCTTAATGGTTTCTTCAGCTAAAAATGCATCACATTATCATTGCTACTGGTCAGTGCTTTTAAACCTCTATGCTGCAGAACAATTCAAAGAAAAACTCAAATCAGACTGTCCCCTACAGGGTGAACGTGGTCCTCCTGGTGAAAGTGGTGCTGTTGGTCCTGCTGGTGCCATTGGAAGCCGTGGTCCATCTGGCCCACCAGGCCCTGATGGTAACAAGGTATGCCTTGCCCCGCTGCTATTGCCTTGCTGTTGAATTCTGGATTAAAGCAATCCAAAACCTTCTTTCCTAAGACCATAAGTAATTCCTGGTAACAGATAGTTACCTATACATCGTAGCCACTGGGTCATTTCTTCAAACAGTAAAGCTTCATCCCAGCTAGTCCACACCAATATTAACGGGTTTTATGTTTAGCACTATAGATGGTGGGAGGGGAACTCCAGTTTAGAATCAGTTTGAATACAGCTTGTCAGCTGGATATACTATTATTCGGTTTTAAAATAGGGTCCAAAATTTTGGCCAAAATTCATGTTGACTTCTATTCATACCCACCTCTACTTATACACAGGAAGTTCTTGTGGCTAGTAAGCAATATTTTCCCCAAAAACATTAGCACAATAATGAGCCATCATCTACCAAAATAATGTTGGCTTGATGCTAATTGAATATGGGTCTTAGTTTTAAAGATTTTTGTGGGTAGTCTTTCCACAAAAGTTTAGTTTGGAATATGGGATATCCTAAAACCTCAGGAGCCCACAGAATCAGAGATCTGAGTGTTCAAGTCTGGCATGTTCACTAGCTGAAAAAAATAAAATAAGTACAATGGCTTAAGATGAAATACTACTACTCATACTATTTACAAGCAAGCAGAACAATGGGCAAAGTAGTAATGACAAAATTTTGTTCCAAATGGTGTGAATGATTTGACTTATCTCACGTGATACGCTGTTGCTGCTAGGGTGAGCCTGGCAATGTTGGTCCTGCTGGTGGTCCTGGTCCTGCTGGCCCTGGTGGAATCCCAGGAGAGAGAGGTGTTGCTGGTGTTCCAGGAGGCAAGGGTGAAAAGGTAAGGTGGACAATCTAACCTGCTTCGTTATGGCATGCGCATGTTTGGGAGATGCTTGAATTTCATTAACTTCAAAAAAGTGCAGCTTACCCTAGTGCGACTTCTATTTACTGTGAAACTGTCCGTATTACAGACTTGTTAGTAGTCAGTAAGTAGAGGTTTTGTTCAGAAAACATTTTAGCCCTTTTAAGCCCTTATATAAAGCTGTGAAGTCTGGCTGCAAGTTCTGTTGCTACCTCTGCTTTTTTCATAGAATTATCTATAAAATTGGTTTTTATCTTGGTATGCACATCTCGTTCCATATTCTCTTCTGTTCATTGTTTAAACTCTAAACTGAGATTTCTAGAACTGCTTTATTTGTTTTGACTAAAAAAACCCAGTTATTTAGCATAAACAGAGTTGTAAGGAAATAAAGATGAAAATTGCTTGCAACTTTTTATAAAACACTATGTACTGACATGCAGATTAATGCAGAACAGTAGGATATATTCAAGAAAAAGAGATAGAACAGAGTTCTGGTCTGATTTCTTGACACTAGTGATGGCCTGGATATATCTTTTTGCTATACAAAACATACGGCGTTTGATGCGACTGCTCAAATGACATCATTGTTTTTAATAGTTCTTTTCCTTCTTCTAATAGAAAGCATAACACGAATACCCAAAAGAATTTTTGCATGTTGTTATTTCTTGACCAAAAGAAAAGAGATTTTGAGCAGAGATGTACGTTCATCATTTGGAATATACTTCAACTTGGTTTTGAATTTTTAAATACATTCAGAATTCTTGCCACCTGGGGGAAACTAAGTAGGTTTCCCATGAAAGAGGCAGACTCATAATTCTGAAAAGCATGTCAATCCCCTTTGCCTGCAAATTCTCGCTTTGCAAATCGGTACATACTCAGCAATAAGAATGAAATAAGAAAGCCCATTCCCCAAACAAACTAGCATGATAAGCACCTCCTGTGATATGCAAGTAATACATGGATACTCAGCAAACAGTTCAAGACTTCTTTCATACAAACTATTGTGTTCATTACCAATATAAAGCTTTTTTTCGCCCTGTGTGTATTCTAGGGTCCCCCAGGTCTGAGAGGTGATACTGGTGCGACAGGAAGAGATGGTGCTCGTGTAAGTATCTTTTGGTTCTACTTGAGTTTACCTTGCTACACCTCAAAACTTAAGTGACTAAAAAAGATGTTCGGGACTTACATTTCCCACTGTATTGCATTTCCTCTTGTATCTGCTCACTTTTGATACGAATAAATATGATTTTGTTGCCCCTTGTCCAGAGATGTTTGAATTTGGGGGGAGAGAGAGAAAAATGATAACTTCTCATGCACACAAGCAGAGACATTACATCAGCAGAGAACCTTGTATTTCATAGGGAGTTGTTCAGTGTGACATTATCCTGTTTAACTTTATGGTCTTAGCCCAGACAACTAATTCTAGAGGCAGCCTGCAAAGCCACAGAAAATTATTATTAATTTGAGGTTTTGGCTGCCTGTCCTAGAATTCATACTTTGGAAGGAAAATAATAGAATAGGTTTTGGTTTATAAAATCATGTGTCCTTTATATTGAAAACAGCTGGAAGAAAGTCACACACCTGTCTCCAGGTGGAAAGTGAAAAAATAGTAGTAGTAGTCACTCCTGTTTACATTTTGTTAGAAATGGTGTCCTCTCTCTTGACTTATAGGGTCTTCCTGGTGCTATTGGTGCTCCTGGCCCTGCTGGTGGTGCTGGTGATCGGGTAAGTCTACTCTGAATGGAGAAGTGTCTTGTTTGTTTATGCAGTTTACCCACACATGAATACTTAAGATGAGGAATTCCATAAAAAACAGTTCCATCTTTCTGGTATGGATGAATTCTGCAAGCTTTTCAGATTTGGAAGGCAAGCGTTATTGGGACTGTAGGAATATTCAGTGAAGTTTGCCATAGCACCCCAAACTTTTTCCTAAAAGGGCAGGGAAGGGATGCACATCTATATGGCAGTGGGTTACATGGGGAGAAGAATCTGATTTAGGCTCTGTCTGAATTCTTCCCAGTTGAGGCTAATCTCTACAATCCTCCTCACACTGTGAGAAGAGGTTTTGGTATGGTGATGAGCAACCACACACTAGCTCAGAATGATTCTTTTTCCTGTCTGAGTATTGTTAGAAATTAACAACACAAGAAGGGCCAAAACAGAAGCATTTTCAGTAACACCCTCTCCACTGGAGATGCAGGGTGACTCACTATGTGCGTCTGTACCACAAGATCACCCCTGTTCTGACTGCCCTGAGGCCTTCCCCCACAGTGTCATAATGTTTTCTGCCATCTATTTTAGGGTGAAGGAGGGCCTGCTGGTCCCGCTGGTCCTGCTGGTGCCCGTGGTATCCCTGTAAGTAGCAATTCCTACAACTATTCCTGTGTCAAGACACGATGTTCAGAAAAATACCCTTTTAAAGCCAGTTCCAACCAGTCCTCTTCTTTGCCCTCTCTTTAGGGTGAACGCGGTGAGCCTGGTCCTGTAGGTCCTAGTGGATTTGCTGGACCTCCTGTGAGTATTGTTTGCACTTTCCTCTTATTGATGCCATGCCATTCCTCTGTTTCCTTTGCATGCTGTTCCAACTCTTTGTTCTGTGTGGTTTTCTGCCCATAGGGTGCAGCTGGTCAGCCTGGTGCTAAAGGCGAGCGTGGGCCTAAGGGACCTAAGGGTGAGACTGGACCAACAGGTGCTATTGGCCCAATTGGTGCTTCTGGACCACCAGTAAGTGAACTGTGTCTTTGTAAAATGCATGGCTCTTAACTGTGCTGTGCAAGTGGTATGCTAGCCTGAAGGCCTTGAATTTTGAAAAATTAAAAAAAGAAACAAAACTTCAAACTAGGCTGTGAGGAAAGTGACCATACTGATTTTCACACATTTGTCAGTGTATTTATGTGGGCTCAGATAGTGAGTCTGGAACTGAAATGAAAAAAAATCAACTTGCCCTGAAGATCAGCAAAATCAGTCTATCTTGGACCATTCAGGGGGTGATTGTGGGTAAGTTCTGAGCTGAAGATGATGGTATCTTCCTCTTGAAGACAGGATGTGCTGTCATGGTCTAATTTTCAGACCCAGTCATCCAGAAGCATATGTGCAAATTTGTGCACCCACTTGTAGAAAGGCTTTTCATGTGCTAACAACTTTATAGACTAAAGGTATATACTACTTCACGTGCATGCAGCCTATTAGTGGGGAACTGGTGGAAATGATGCAGGAAGTCATGCCCTGGTATTTCAAATACTGTAAAGTGTTGCAAGATAACATAGCTTGGGGTTCTCACTGTATGCTTCTAATAGAGCAATACCAAGCTTTTGCACTATGTGGCTGTATTAGTCATACAGTGCAAACAGAGGACTTGCTGTTCTTTGCCTTACTGTATCTTTCACATTTTGACTTCCAGATTTGTTTAGGTGCACGTAACATTTGCAAGGCAAATTCATTTGAATCCTAAATGCCTTATGCAACTCTTCTCAATCCTTACGATACTGGTTTAAAATGTCTGTGAGAATTTACTACCCTAGTGTCAGGATAGGAACCATGGGCTTGTGCCCAGTCTTCCTCCTGTTAAAGTAAAAAGCAAAATCACCTTTAACTTTCATGAGAGTGAGACTGAGCCCTTATTCTAAATAGGGAACATTAACAGTCTTTTCTGGATTCATCTGTCTTTTTCAATCCTTCATACATAGGGTCCCACTGGTGCTGCTGGTCCTGCTGGCCCTCGTGGTGATGGTGGTCCTCCTGTAAGTCTTCAAGCTTTTGACACTGACATTGTTGCTTTTCGTGAAGTCATTGTTTCCTTTAAACCACATCTTCCTTTTCACTTTTATCTTTAGGGCATGACTGGTTTCCCTGGTGCTGCTGGAAGAGTTGGTCCTCCTGGCCCTGCTGTAAGTAACTAATGAAGAAGTTCTAACAGGAGATAAGCCAGAGGTTGCATTGGTTAGGGATAATCCTCATGTCTGTTACGTGGACACAAATTCTAACTGCACTGGAATCACCTCAGATCCTTATAGGACTGGATGAGGTAAAGTTAACTGTTTAAAATCCTAGAGTGGGAGTTATGCATTTAGTTCAGGTTTTCGTTGGTTTTTTTTTACAATCCCTCAAGCACGCATCTGCAGCTTGCGGTGCCTAACCATTTGTAAAAATCTGTGTTTCTTTTGCTTTTGTTCACCGCCAGTAACTGCATAGCCATTGATTTTCAGTGGAATAAGAAGGTCATGTCCTATCTGAAAAAGAATGTTAAGGTTATCTTCTGTCAACACTTTCTAAAGTATCTGCAGCTCCAGCCCCCGTTTCAAGCAGGGCAATCTTTCATTGAGTTTAAGAATGTGAATCCCTGCTTCTTTATTTTTCAGCCAAAAATTTTCATTTCAAATTGACATTTGTAGTTTTCTTTTCAAAGGTGCTTCCAACCTTTACCAAAAGGCACTTCTTTCCTTAGATACCCTACATTTAAATGGACTGTAAATCACAGTATCCCAGGCAAATAATCTTGTTAAATTGGAAAAGGTTTTTTCTCATAAATTTTATAGTTGCAATTAATGTCTCCAGAGCCAAATCAATATTTGCCTGCCAAATTTTGCCACTTTCACCCACACTGAGTAAAAAAAGTAAAATCTCTCAGTTCAGTAATACTTCTGATTCCTGCTATCCACTGCTAACAAAAGCAATAGAAGTTGCTGCTTCAGAACAGCCGATAACCTGTTTATTGCAAAGCACAATATTTGTACACAGACATAAAATAAAACTTATCTCTGTTGTCCCCAGATAATGGGTCTATATTGTAATGATTTCATATTCATGCTCAATCCTAGGGCATCACTGGTCCCCCTGGTCCTCCTGGCCCAGCTGGCAAAGATGGTGCTAGAGGTCTACGTGGTGATGTTGGTCCAGTTGGCCGTACTGGTGAACAAGGTATCGCTGGCCCACCTGGTTTTGCTGGTGAGAAAGGTCCATCTGGAGAGGCTGGTGCTGCTGTAAGTTACTGAGTATCACATCTCATTAAAAATGTTTCTCTTCAGGTAAATGTTATGACTTCTAAGACAGTTTTGGTATTTGCGAAGGGCTTTTCTTTTATCCACAAATTTGCCAAAGCTTTCAAGTAAAAGGGTAGAAGCTGCATTGAAACTCAAGAAATTGTTTATAGACATGTTTGACAAACATGCCATTAAAAGGGAACCTTGTCTCTTGGTCAGGTTTTTCTCAGTTTTTTTTTTCTTGTGGTGAGTTGCATCTTTCTCTGCGCGTAGCCCAAGTGAAAGCAACAAGGCTAACTGCAGAATAAATTGCTACTTAGTTTGAGAAAGGAAAGAAGAGTCTCCTGCTCTGAAATTGAGCATCATGGCTGGAAAAATGAGGAACATGTGAACATCCGTATAGAACAATCTTAATTTATATCTGCATCAGAAACTCTAATTGGTGGGGATCACAAGGTTAAACTTGTCTGAGCCCAGGGTGGCTTAGAATTATGCAGATAAATAAATTAATTTTGAGTGTCTTTAAACCTGCATATCCAGAATTACTGGCGTTTTTAAAGTCAAACACATTTCTGTCTTATGGAAATATGCACTTGTGTGAATTACCACTCTGTTGTTTCTCAATAAAAATGTACAGAAATTTCTTCTGTGATCTGCAGAAGTTGCAGCTAAGAATGAAACCTTCAATGTCATTGTCAGATGTGTATGTTAAAATTTTGAAAGTGACAATTGAAAATTTGCCCTTTAATATCCCGTATAAAGCAATGCATTTTCTAATTGTTATGGTCTAATTTAATTTCAGTTATGAAAAACATAATTGAAGTAGTAGGTCTGACTGTAAGTTAGGATAATAATTTAGGGGAATCCGTCAGGATGATTACTTGCCAAGTTTAGTATCATTTCAAGGAAATGGAAGTACTTAACTAAACAACCTTTACCTTTCAAATAGTCAGTAGAGAGCTCTAAGGGATGTTTGCAGATGTCAGGTACCACCTATAGATCTTCTGAGGCTATCTCAGGATCAGCGTCAGATGCTCAGTCTCTTGGCTGTGGAATCCCCTCAGATAGACATCTCCTCTATACTGAATACCCCAATTTTCAGGCATCACTTGCTGTTATTAAAGGTGAAGGGAAAAAGCATGTGCATGGTGTTGTTCAGAAAGAATGTTTTCACTGGAAAACAGTTGTGAGGGGAGTATAACCAGCACTGCATTCTTACAGACTTTAGTTTTGGAGTTTAAAGTCTTATGGCTTGATTACAACTTCCATGCGGGAACTAGCACGGGGACACAGTTAGTACTGTTGTAGAGCAAAACAAATGAGAAATGTGGAGGCTATAAAAATTTATTTTTCTCTGTTCATATAAATATTATCTTCTTGTCATAGGGTCCTCCTGGTAGCCCAGGTCCTCAGGGTATTCTTGGTGCTCCTGGTATCCTCGGTCTGCCTGGCTCTCGGGGAGAACGTGGTCTTCCAGGCATCTCTGGAGCAACAGTGAGTATGCAACTAGTTAACTGCTTTAAACAGATAGATGTAAAGAAAGAAGCTGAGGTCTGTTCTTAAGGGAAACCATGGAAAAGGAGATGTAGATTCTTCTGTTTCCATTGCTACTGCTAACAGAGGATATGGACCTAAAAGATTTAGAGCAGTGGAAGAAATTATTGCTTGTTGCAGACCAGCAAGACTTGTGTCTGCAGGTGAGCATATTTTTGAATGGTATCAGAGGTTTCTGAGAGAAAAGGTAGAAAGTTTAGAATGAAGATAATATTGGTATAGTTAGGTATGTTTCGTGTGTCCTGGATCTGTTTTACTTCCAGAATCAATTGCAGAGAAATGTTTCTTATAGATACATGCCATAAGTTCTGTAAGACTGGTTCATGTTGTATTATAATGTCACATTTTGTTACCACTATTCTTGTATTAGGGTGAACCTGGTCCCCTGGGTGTTTCTGGTCCTCCTGGTGCCCGTGGTCCCTCTGGTCCTGTGGGTTCTCCTGGTCCAAATGGTGCTCCTGGTGAAGCTGGTCGTGATGTAAGCTATGTCTTATTTCCTTTTCAGGATTGCTTTTCTTTTATTCTAAGTCAAACACAAATATGCAGAATAGATGGATGCAGCTGGAGGTTGTTCTGCTAGCAAATTTGTACCTTCCAGTGTCTTCAGGGAAAATTACAGCAGGATTCTAATAGCCATAGATTCCCACCCACAACTAGGTGACAAATTCTTCAAGGCACAAGTTGTGTCTGACATACATCCTGGAGACACTATCAGAATCTTTTGACTTTTTACTTAATTGCCAAGAAAGATGGAGTGTGAAGAAGATTACTTCATTGTTGGAAATGGGAAAAATAGTACATCCCAGGGGATAAGGTTTTGGCTACAAGCAGAATATATAAGGAAAGCTTGTTATGAGCAAATTTTCTTAAGCATCGTCTTAGATGCAATATACATATCTTGCAGGGAAGTATAAAAATTGCAGTCACTTTTACTTGAGGGATCTAGTGATACATGGTATTAAAGACGTGTTTTTTAATGTAAGGCCCATTCAGAAGGCATATGAAGCACGTTACACAAAATGTTAGAATTCAGTTATTGGACTTGTGCAACACTCAGCACTGTTTTGGAGATCTAACAAAAGAGATACACTTTACCATTGTGGCTGAGCTGTATAACATTTCCCAATGTGCATTCCCTCACCATAAAATGTAAAGTATGTTTGTAAGCTAAAAACACGATGGAATAAACTCTGGCCTGTGCAGCAGGTACTGCTGAACTGCAGAGGTCAGCGCAGGTTAAGACACAATGGAGGACCTGAGTCCTGTGCAGAAAGGGGAATGTGGCAACACTGGAATAATCACCCTCTAATGCCCTGCCTTATGAGTGATTACTTGGAGGACAGGACCCTGCTCCCAGTTCTTCACAGAGCAGCAAATAAACTTATCCATCCACTTTAACCATCCAAGTTAGTAGTTCACCTTGAAGACAGGTATCCATGAAGTGGCTGTACATGACTTACACTATAAGAACCTTTAAAGTAAAGTATTAAGACGTTATCTTGTCTCGTGTAAGGGTAACTTTATTAAGCTTTCTCTGGTCCTTATCAGGGAAGCTTATTTAACAACGCAAAGCACTGTTAATACAGGACTCCCGTGAGTCCTGAGACTCACAGGATTGCAAAGACATCAGAGTAGTAATTTTATTTTAGAAGTATTAAAAAGAAATAAACTTTCTGTTCCATTGGAATTTTCTGAAGGAAAAGGTTTGCTAGTGTACACAGTGAAACAGCTGAAGTGAAATTAACATTCACAAAAGAAGCCGTATAAGCTTGTGAAGTACCACAACAAAGTAATTTAGCTGTGACTACTGTTGAAATCCTTTTCTTGCCACTGGCATTTTTCATCTAAAAAGTAGGTCTTAGTTTTACAAGGGTGCAAGCTAGATGAAGACCACTATTGTCTTGACCTTTTCGTTTAGAGAAATACAGCAAAGCCCAGTAATTTTCTTCTAAACTGAACTTGTAAAGCCTAAAGTATTGGAAGACCGTCTTGTTTTTTTGAGAACATTAATTTATCTAGGGGATTTGAGAGTGGCATCTGTAAGGAAGAGTTTGTTGTCTTCAGGTTTTATGCTGTCCCGTCTCAATGTCTTCTTACTCTCCTTGGGAGCAATTAGACTGACAGTTCCATGTGAGATGAAGGTTGATGGAATTTAACACTTTTTCATGGTATCTTAACAGGGCAATCCTGGTAACGATGGTCCTCCAGGCCGTGATGGTGCTCCTGGTTTCAAGGTAACTTGTTCTTTTCTTTTATTTCATAATCATGGAAGAAATATTCCAATATGTGTAAGTCAGTAGTAACACACTGTCTCTCCCTTTGCACTCCTTTGTTCCCAGGGTGAGCGTGGTGCTCCTGGTAGCCCTGGTCCCAGTGGTGCTCTCGGTGCTCCTGGTCCTCATGGCCAAGTTGGTCCTTCTGGAAAGCCTGGAAACCGTGGTGATCCTGTAAGTTGATAAAACCTTAACTTTTTTGATAAACACAGGAGTAACTTTTGTCCATCATATATATACATTATACATCAAACCCCTACAATATATGGATAATAACTTTGCTTTCTGCAGAAGTGTGCTGAGCACGGAACCTTTATTAGGTATAATATACAGCAGTAACATGCATTTTCTGTTCCTGTTTCAGGGTCCTGTTGGCGTTGTCGGTCCTGCTGGTGCTTTTGGTCCAAGAGGTCTTGCTGTAAGTCTGATTTATAAGTACATTACCACACTGATGCAAGCAGGGAAAACATGCTTTACTAATAAGGACTCATGACTGTGCTCAAGATATGGGCCCAAAAAGTGGTTCTTAAGGAGCTGTGAATATTTATAGACCTAGACTCAATCAACGTTCTCTTTTATGGGACAGATCTGGAAGCTTTTGGGATTGACATTCTTCTTGGGTGTGTCAACAGGATGTACATATATATATATCAGGGGCAACCTAGGGCATAATGTAGAATGCTCAAGCTTAATTCTTGCTTTGGCAGTAGTATATCCTTGAAGCCTTCTATTTCATTCCCCTGACACCTGTATCCTTTCCTAGGGCCCACAAGGTCCACGTGGTGAGAAAGGTGAACCTGGTGATAAAGGGCCTAGAGGTCTGCCTGGCTTGAAGGGGCACAATGGATTGCAAGGTCTTCCTGGTCTTGCTGTAAGTAAATGATTTTCAGTACTTCGAATATAAAGAGCAAATAAAGGAAATAATATCACCCTAGTGTGGAATTACATATGCACAACCCAGTGGGTTGATACTGCTTGCTCCACTCTGTGTTATCTTTTGAAGGCCATAAGATTCTCTTTAACACTCAACTCTCTTCACATAAAATGGTAATTTTTGATATTGCCATTGATAGTTGGCTTTAGAACTATGAGTACCATTAGCTGCCCTGAAACTCGACTGCATTTGGCTAGCACAGATTTCAAAAAGTTCTGCCTTTATTTTATTTCTTATTTTGGCCAGAAATTGTAAAGCCTTCGTATCATAGACGAGCAGAAGTAATTTGTAAATGTTCTTCCCTTTAAATCTGGTATCCTCTTTAGGAATTCTAACTTTCATTTTAAAGCTTCCTCTGAAAATCTGAAGAAACAATATAGAGACTTTTATAGGTTATCTCCTTAAATACCTCTTTACACTCTCTTTCCTCCCTCTCCAAAGCAGGTGTTTTGTAGCTGAACTCCACCAGTAAATGCCATCAGTCCTAGATTCCCATTCTCTGAGCCCAAATACACATGCTGACTATAGCCTCTTCTTGAATCATACTAATACAAATGTGTGCCACTGCATTGTTTTAATGACTATGCATGTATCTTTCCCAATAGGGCCAGCATGGTGATCAAGGTCCTCCTGGTAACACCGGCCCTGCTGGCCCAAGGGTAAGTGAATTTAAGAGGATATTCAAATAACTGTGTCATTCCTTTCACGTAATATATATGTACACTCCCATTTATATGAATCTCTATTTGTAATGTTTCCTACTGTCATGAAACTGTTTGAGTTTCCTTTTAGGGTCCACCTGGTCCTTC
>Ga0181612_162910_pt1 | contig 26955 bp, 16 predicted proteins | sample HoacroProtozoa21_FD_119630 | JGI IMG/M metagenome (GOLD analysis project Ga0181612, IMG submission 119630) | Hoatzin crop microbial communities from Cojedes, Venezuel. Combined Assembly of Gp0051906, Gp0051904, Gp0051908
ACACTTCCTTTCTAAAATGTTGCCTCCAAAACTTGTGTGAATTTTTTCTTTATTTATTTCACATTCTAATATTTAGTATGTGATTGAACAAAAGACTTGTCCTGTATTTGCATATATTAGTAGTACAGTTTTGATGCAAAACATCATATTCAATCTTCATTCACTTCATTCATTGTCACAAATCAGTGGATATTTTTATTTACATGAAGAAAATAATTAATTTTTGAACCCATGACTCCAAGTTACCGTATTTCCAAGCATTAATTTCCAGTGATGTGCTGCTCAGTTTTGCAAGAGCAACACGAATTTCCAACTCGATGTAGCCCATGACCCAGGTTCTTGGATTTCACACTTACACTGTATTTCTGGCCTCAGATAAGGCAGCAAGACTTGTGAGCTTTCGTGGCAAGGGACTGCTGTTGTAGCTGTGTAACAGCTCCTAAATCTGAAGCATTCTTTCTCCTCCACGGCAGTTGGAATATAGACTACATGACTGAGACACAAAACCGTACTACCAAATCACAGACCTGAAACACACTCAGATAATGTAGGAGTATTATTATATTTGTTTTGGAAATGCATTATCTAAAGAAAGAACAGGTACAAAATCAAAATAATCTGGGATCATAGAGTTCTTCTCTGTGAAACAGAATAAATTATCATCAGCTTTTCAGTCAGAGATATCAATATCTGTGACACTGAGCACAGTTTAAAATTTTCATCTGTTCCTCACATCACAGTCTTGGAGTTGGAATTAAGCTTTTAGTATTGTTTTCCAAGAAATTTTAAAGAAAGAAGCACTGATTAATGTGAGAACTTGAATTATCAGTACAGGCCTGACTCTAATGTTGCTAATGCAGTAAACAAGGGTCGTAAATAGTTACTTTTATTGCATCAAACTTGAGTCTTATATGACTTACTGCAATTTTACTCCAAAATAACACAGCTGGATTTCTGTCCAGTTTCTCTTTTTATACTGCAACTGATAGTTTAATCCATTTATGGATTTGAATGCTTTTTGTCTGGATTCACACAATTACAACAGAAATCCATACCTTACATGAAGACTTTTCTGTGTCTTGAAGACAGAATATGTTTTCTTCCATAATTTTGAAAAGAAATGATGATATTTTCCCATTCACAAAGTGCAAAAGCCACAAAGGCTTTCATTTCAAAATGGATGAAGATAAGCCAAACACAAAACAGCACTGAAGTCCTGTTCCTCCTGCAGTCAACGGCAAAGCACCTTGTAGGAACATGATCATACTCCAGATAAATACATCTCTGAGGTTTTTACCCCAAAGCTGTCAGCAAAAGTCTGGGTACAAGTGACTGTGAAATGGCAGAAATATGTGAAGCGCTTGAAAATGTAAGCACTACTTAGAACCAGAATATGCCACTTTTTGCAGATACAAGAACATATCACATTCTTATTTTTGTCCTGTGGGAGGTCAGTGTTTATACTGCAGATGTGTCTGCCAGGAAGAATATTTTTCTGCTTGCTCTTCTTCCAGTTGCTAATCTGCACGTTCATTTGCCTCTGCTTGAAGAACAGTTTGTCTGAGCTTCTCCAGCAGTACTGGCGTTAGGCCCAAACATTTTCACAGATATCAATAAAAATTTTTGTGTATCTGCAATTAAACACTTCCTTTCTAAAATATTGCCTCCAAAACTTGTGTGAATTTTGCTTTCACCCCTCTATAGCAGGCACAGGATGAAAATTTTATCTTCCCCTTGATTTGCCTTTTGCGTAGTACCAGGATATGACTGCCTTCAGTCCTGCCCCGACCGCTGGACTGGCTTTTGGAAGCCAGGTCTGAAATTACAGAAACCTTGACAGTGGAGGTGTGCCCTGCTCAGACCAGGAGGTTGAGTGCCAGCTTTCCTCACCTCCGCCTTGGTCCTCACTTCTAGTGAAGTCCCTGGGCCCCCTCGCGATCCCCATTTTGGCTGCTTGGGCACCGAGTAAGATTGCCCTCCTGCAACATCACGCTGGTTTGTCTAAAAATGCTCAAAAAGCCCTTAGTTATCTCTGGCATTAAGCTGGAGAAGAAACAGAGCACTCACTGCCTCATCTTTTTATTTTGCAGTTGTTAAGCTCATTACAGCCTCATGTTTGCCTTGTGTCAGGAAGACAGCAACAAGCTAACTAAACAGAACAGTTCCCTTCTAGGGGTATTTCCAGGCTACCTCCTACTGGTATTCAATATGCGTTATTCCATGCGGTGCATTTTGCCCCAACTTTAACCAATCTGCAAAACGACAGGAAAGATCAAGATGGTTTCTCCTACAAATTTGTATGAACTTGAAACAAGGAGAAAAAGAGCAAGACCTCAGTGGGGGTCTTTTCCCCCCAAACCCCGTCAGGTTTTAGCTTGGTTTAGTGGAACTAACTAGTGTTGGATGCAAAACCACCCCCAGCCAGCCTGTCCAAGTCTTTTCTCTTTGTGCCTTCCCCATTAGAACAAAAAAAAAAGAAATACTTTAACTTCTTGTCCTGGCTGCATCCTGGTTTCTGAGCAGCTTTATGCGGCTTGTCCACCACAAGTAGCAAATGCTGCTGACTCCCTGGCCATGCTGGAGACAGCAAACTGCCTCTCCTGGTCTCCAGCTGCATATCCAGGAGCTTCATGGCACACACGGGCTTTTCTGAAGGATCCTGCAGCTGATAAGCACTCTTAGAACATCTAAGACTGAAACACGTGGCTTTTACCCCTAACAGGGAGAGCTGAGGCCGTGAGTGAAACAAAAAAATATCCTGAGCAGTGTGATGCTTTGCTGCTTCTCTCTCTAAGTGTGGTTTGTGGGGAGATCTTAACTGAGCATTTCCTGGCTTTCTAATGTTTGTTTGGGGTTTTATTCTCCCACATCCCAGGAGGTACAAGTTGAAGGAGGTATTGTGAGAGACTGCAGCCAAAACTCCATCTTGATAACAATTTTATGGGGGTGAAACTACAAAGAGCAACTCAATAGCTGCCAGCAGTGCTGTGTTAGCACGAAATAATCGCCAGAAGCAGGTGAGTAATATTCATGCTGAAAATATGATTGATCACTTCCTCTTTTTTTTCCTGCATTTCTGCCCTTGTCCAAATCCAGGCTCGGTAAAAAGTGACTTTAAGTAGGGCTGCATTCAGTCTTCAGAGGTCGCTGCACTTCTCTCTACTAAATCATCAGTTCACATACCAAGCCCAGGGCTAAACTTGTAGATGGCTTGTCGCCCCAGTCTTTGGTTTGCATAACAATAACAGAAGCAGACACTGGTCTTTTTTTGAATTCTATCCAAAAGGCAAGTCAATTTTTTTATGCATGTGCCAAAAATCTGAGGTAGTTAACTGGTCACTTTGTGCTTAGAAAATACAGCATGCTGCTAATAAATGTCACTTTACCTTTGTTTCAAGAGGAGTTGAGGGATTTTCCAGACAGGTAAAGGGCTAAATCACGGTTCACCTTCAAATATACCTGCTCACTGTACATACCTTTCCAAATAACATCTACACGAAGAGAAAGCAGAATTAGCACCGCTAAACTTAAGGATGCTAAAATGATGTGCAACCACATATGCCCTTTGTTTGACATGTTGATTTGTCCTGAATGCAGGTACCGTATATAACTTGCATAAGAGTACATTTACGTAACTTACTTATTTTAACATCTTATTTGCATATTAAAATATCTACTAAAGAATTTGCCTCTGAGTAGGGTTTTTAGAAAAAAAAATTAGTATAGAATCTGGAAAATATATAAAGACCTTTTTCTTAATTCTTTAAGTTCCTTGCGCTTACAGGAATTAAGTATGGAAACAACATCTGTGTAATATTGTGAAGGATTTCAAAAGGGCTCCTCAAAAAGGGCTGACACAATCTTACTCCTTTTAGAAGAGGATATGAAATGAATTGCTTACTTTGGCTATTACACACACTCCCTTCTCCCCACCAGCAGAGCCAAGAACTAGTGGCACATCTGAGAAATTTTTTTATAGGGAGTCCTTCAAATATTTTTGACTGTTTGTCCCCTCCCATAAACATAACGAAGGAAATCACTGCTCTAAAGCCCCACTTAAGTGAATGAATAATAGATTAATAGAATCTTATGATTAATTATTTACACCATGTCTTTGTATATGATCCTGACAGGTGAAAAGGGCAAATGAGTAAAATACATACAAGAACTTTTAAAAAATCATAGACACTTGTTAAACCTTAATTAGTTACACAAAAATAATATTATTATCCAATCTAGTAGGTATTAGAGATAAACTGGTAATCATCAGCAAGTCTAAAGAAATGTAATTTGACAGTAGGCAACACCTCCATCAATAAAAATATAAATGGATGCTGCCCTCTCCCCCGTCTCGTATAGATAGTGAAGAGTTATTAGCCAGAACTGATCATCTGCCCAGAGTCTTGTAACACCGACCTTGCATATGTAGACAACCTCACTTTGGCATATAGGTATGTTTCCAAAGTCATTAATTAAAGTCTTAATGTCAGTATGGAGCTTGATTTGAGTTTAGCTCGGCTGTGAAGATCACCTTAATGATACTTTCAGAATTTGCCCGGGCCTAATTACGTTTATTTTGTATTGACACTGAGGTTCCTCATGTATGAACACATAAAAATAACATCTTTCTTCTACTTTCCAGAAATATTTCAATGGATTTTAAATGAGGTGTTTGCCTAAAAAATACGTTTTTTTTCAGTTGAAAGACCACAGACCAATTGGAGATGAAGCTACATGTTGCATAAAGCCTCTTCCTTCCTTAGGGAAGCTAACCGCGAAGTTCCCATTGTCTTGTATGTAGACTAACAGAACGAAGTGCTCCCTTAAAAGAAAAGGTAGTTGCAAACACTATATATCTGAGACAGCATCACTAAACAAGATCACATAATGTATGTTTCTCTTCTTCCCCACGTCAGGCATGCCCATCTACATGACTTGTTACTCTCACAGGTCTGTTGTTTAGCAAATTAGCCTTGCTGCACCAATGCTTTACTGAGCTGTCATCTCCTAGCAAGCGTAAATACAGATATTTTAGGACAGAGAGTCTCGCAAAGGGGACACCAGCATCCTATGGACTCAGACATATCAGCAGCTTCTGTGATCTGCAATACACACTATCACTTTGTCAGGTAGCTACTTATAAACACATATTCTACTTATCAGAAAATTCCCATGATGGCAACTCCACCTGGACACTGTTGAATTTAGAGTTGGACAAAGCTATCCAATGTAGTTCTTTAAATAAAAATCTGGTTTTCTGCAAATAGGGAAAATAATGAGTTGTGTAGTAAAAATGCAGATTCAAAATTTTTAGGTATTTTGACCAGCTTGAAATACCACAAATGTGAAACATGTTGCAAAAGCAAATAAAATGCAGACTTACTTCCCAGCTGAGGACAGCTCTAGTCTCCACTCTACAGAGAATTTTTTTTGTCCTCCCTGAGGACAGGGGAGGAAAAACCTCGAGCAGGATAAAGAAAGGCATCTTTTCCAGGAGTGTGCAATCAGCTGCAGCATGGGTCCACATCTCTGCTCCTCTCTCATGGACCAGCCCCTACCTAACACCAAGCACTGCGTGACTCCATCTGGAAGAGCCAAGGTGGTGAAGCTCCCCATGCTGGGTGAGACAATGTTGCTGTACCCTGGTACTCCGTGCATCTCCTTTGGTACCAGGCACTGGAGCCTGGCTCGCCCTCAACTTGCCAGTTTGGCAAGAACAGTGGAGTTCACTGAAAAGATTATTTGTAGTAGGGATATTTCCATGCACCAAGCCAGAATCCAACAATGCTCTTTCAAAATAATGCTGTCTAGTAAAATCAACCAGCTGAAAGGCATTTTCCACAGTATCAAACATGTAAATAGAATGGACATTTGGCTGGTTACTAGGCATTCATATGAACGTGTAGTCACTGGGCAAATCCAAAACGCACATGTAGTTTAGAAAATAAAATAGATTCATGTAAAAATGAATTGTGTTAAAATAATTGTTCTGTACAAGTACAGTGCTTTTGTTTTACTGTGTAACAGGAACTGATTAAGAAAGAGAAGGTGCCTATATTCTCATAATAGTGTATCAAAACTCTGTGCTTACTCTCATGTATTTCTTATTCATAGGAAGAGTCCCCACTGGAGCTAGCAAGACTAAGTCCTCCAGGATCAAGCCCTTAATTTGTGCATTAACAGAGTACTTTAACCTCCAGTATATTTAATCTTCCGTATCTAAGAAATTCCTAACAGCATCACAAATACTTTATGCAAACTAAATATTTAGACAAGATAATGTATATTAATGTAGAACCTATTTAACATTGATTCTTTCCATTACAACTCATCTAATGTCATGGGCTGATTAGATCAGCCCACATACACATCAACAAGCTTGCAATCATCTAATTTATCCTCAGGGTACTAACATTTAAAAGTGTAATATTTGGGAATTATTAAATTTAAATAAAATGCTTTCTATATTCCATTCAACATTCGACCCTTCATTTCAAAAGATAAAAGTAGTCTGACTCCTAAAAAAAATCAGAAGAGCACCGGCAGTATGATCAGAGGACTTCTTCTTCACTTGCACCAAGGACTTCAGAAGCAGCAGCCAAATTGGGCAGGAAAGCCAGGAAGAACGGTGGCTGGGCCTTTTATTTGCTGAGCCTTTTAAGCATATCGTGGTACACTACCATAAGCTGCATCCTTAGTGCAGATGCATGCCCAGACACGTGATTGCAATCAGGTAGTCAGAATGATTTTTCTATCAGCAGCATGTGAAAGACCGGCCAAAGCAAGGTTTAGGCCCCGAACTGATCTGCTTTGCAATGCTCTCCTTGTGAGAGAGCAGACCTGTGCCTGGCAGGTCAAGAGAATCACATCGCACGAGCCGGGCCTCAGTGATGAGACCTGCCATGTCAGTTGAGAGATGCTCAATGCCTTGCAGGGAGATTGCGGTGCCTCCTTGACTTGCGGCAGCCAGCAGCTTCTGCAAATGGATAGTCCTGGGGAAGGCTGCAGATTGGAGGTGGCTGACCCACACACTGTCCTCACTGCAGCTTGTGCTGGGTTGGGTGAGGCTGTAAATTGATATCGTTCCCCCAAAATGACAATGCCTTTGGTTGCAAAGAAGATGTAGCGAAGGGTCATGTAATGTAGAAAACCCTTGGCTAGGCCCCTGAGGTGAAATGTCGTGGAGTCAGAAGCCTGGATAAAAAAGCCAAACAAGCCTTTGAGCCCAGAAAAGGACTGAATGGATTTACTGGGTCCAGAGAAAAGCCAACCAGAAACAAGGAAAAAAATACACTCTTTTGGTCTCTTCAGCTCAATGCTATTCAAGAGAGAAGAAACATGAGTTATAAAGAACTGGGAAATTATTTTTCTGAGTGTGTGAAAGCAAAAAAAATATTATCTTGTTTATTTTATGTTGTCTAATAAACCAGTCTGGGAAAGGGGTAGCCATACAAGTTTCTGCATAATCACAGGCAGCTGAGAAAGCAAAACTGGGGCAGTGGGCCCACTGTTTCTGCCACCCATTGTAGGCTGGTGCTGGAGAAAGAATTCTTTCAGATTACTTTGTCAGTGGCCATTTTCTTACATTTGGGTAAAGGCTGTTTGTACCATGGCCGTGTTATTCAAGAACCACAGAACTGCCCAAAACCCGATTATGGCTGCAACACTGCATGTGTTAATGGGAACAATATGAATAGCTTTTCTATTTCTCTTGTAATTTCTGTTTCTTGAGTATCAACAAAACGCCCATGATTCACACTTCTTAAAAGATTCATCTTTGAAATGAGTGCTTGTGTGCAGGCATCCTCTTTACTTATATTTGTATTTAACTTCCACTTTTTTAATACTCTAGGTCTGCTTATCTGTAGGGCACACTTTAATAATCTAATGTGAATAATATTGATATCTGAGGATGAGCGGAAATTCATGATGCCTATTCTGTTATTCAAAGTAGGTGCTGAGACCTTGCATTTCTGCTAGTATAAACTTTTATTTGTTGGAAGAACGGTATAACACAGGCCTCCATTTCGGTTTAAATATCAAGTGAAGACAGGAAAAGATTAATAAAGACAGGCTTGCCACTAGTTTATCAGAAAGTGTCATAAAAAAGGCTTTGAAAAATAGCAGACAATGCTCTGTGGCTCTCAGTATCAGGTCTCCCACAAAATTCCATTCACTCCTCTGAAGTCTTTTCTTTGTTGTTTTTTTTCCTTCCAGAATATACACAGCCTTGTCATTTCTGCTGCACTTCTACATCGGCCCAAACGTTTTACGAGTTTAAAAAGATGTTTGTGTGTCTTTGGATATCTTTTTCTTGCCCTTTTTGGGCTGTTCTTCTTTTAAAACATGCGCAGAGACTTCTTTTGGAAGAAATGCATGTCCACACATATTTGGATGTTCAAGGCCACATTCGTTCACAGCAATTTGCTGACATGCTTCACGGTCACGTGCTTATTTCTTCATTTTCAACTTTATTTAATGCATTTCTGTAAGAATTAATATCTGGACCATGAACTCTCCTTTATCAAAGTATATATTTGTAAGCTGTGATATCTTTGAGTACATAGATACCTGATTAGGTAACATGTTTACATTCAGGATATTTGTGTAGCTGCTGAGCAGCAAGAGTCACTGAAGCACCTTAACAGAGTGCCAGATTTTCTGAAGTATGAGAACCATTTATGGCTTCAGATAGCAATGCCTTGCTTCCCACTTGTGTGCAGAGCAGATAGATAAGTTATTGTAGTGTTCTCCATCACCGGTTGAACAGAAATTATTTTGCTATTACATGGCTTCAGCAATAGGATATATGCATCAGGACTGGCTTACTAACCTAAATGAGAATGATCACTGTGAATAACTTCTGAGTCTGATTCTCCTCTGCTTTTCCTCTAGTCTCTGTACTTAGACCTATGAAATATGGATACAGAATGGTTCATATCCACTCTGCACATAATATACAAAGTCACATGTAGCAGGGGAAATATGTAACTCTGGAACCATGGCTGTCTTTACCTGTGATTGACACATAACAAATGCCATCTTTGAAGAATTTCAATACTTTTTCTTAGCTTAAAAATTCTCCTTAAATCCTAAAACAGTTTAATATTTCAAAATAGCTTTTGATTTCTTCACTGAGGAAAACATGTAACTTTCTTTTTTTTTTTCTTTTTTAACAAGGAGAATCAACCATGTAGGAAAAACATTTCAGCAAAGGTATTTTCTCTCACGCCATGCTGTTCACGGACTTTCCCCATTCCTACTCACTCCACCTCAAAGGAATAATTAGTTGCTAAAAAATGCATCTCATTTTGGCTGGGAGAAGACAGAGCATGTTTTTTAATTAAGGAAGTGCTACTAAAATAAATTTTTCTAGGAAAATGTGCACAGGGTAATATATAACATAATTAGGAAAATACTTTTTTTTTTCCCAAAATGATGGACTGAGAAGTTGTTACCCAACTCCAATATCAGCACCATCTTCCCTTGCAAGCGGTCTCTTTCTGTTCTCATTCTCCTCTAAGGCATACTCCTTTGGCTCTTTCTTTTTCTCAGAAAGTGGTTTCTTAGCTTTAGCTACTTCACCTTCTATATTAATTGTCTCTAAATATGCATCTACAAAAAGTATGGGTGTTTTTCTTTCACTCAATATGTGTATGCCAACATGGAGACTTGCCTCTAACACTTTGCTGGTCACATAGTTTTTATGCCTCATCTGTCTCTCTCTACTCTCTGATTCTACTGCATCTCTTACCTCTGTATCCACATGTACTGAAATATTAAGGTTTTGGTGAAATGTGAGTCCTGCATCACATGCTTAGCCTCACCAGGTTTTCAGTCCAAAATTTCTATGCTCATCTGCACTACTTTAAAATCTGTGGCATGCTGATTTCAGCTTCGTGTTGATTTATTTTCTGAAGTCTGAACTCCTCATCAAAAACTACAAGCTGAAGTTTATAGAAATGTGGTAATTTGTGCAGATCTTGTATTAGCAGGACCCTGGGGAACCTTCAAAGCACCCAGCAAACTGTGTGTTTCCTCCTGCAAAATGCAGTTGAACTGTAACTCTTTTCTTTTGTGCTGTCTCATTAACTTCAGAATATTGCTTCGGCCTCTGTATCTGTGTTGGCCACGTCTCTCTATAAAATGCTATCAAAAGGCATCAGTTTTTCAAAAATTTTCTGACATACTGTCAGCATAACCAAGCAAGTTATATTAATCAAACCACATGGTAAATGCTGCTCAGGTGCAAATGGCAGGCAAAGCGGCAAGTTGTGTCACACCAAAACAAAACGTGAATGGTAAGGCTCTGTCCCTTAAAGGAAAAATAGCACAAGTCTTTATTATTGCAGGCAGTATACCTGGCAGACTTTTATTTTTAAAGTAGCCATACACTGATTCTGTGACTAATACCAGTGTTGGTTTGTTTGCTAATAATAACCATCGTTGAATAATAACACCCCCTCAGAGAAAGCAGTACAAATCCAAATATTAGCTTTAAGCTACTTGGACCTGTGATAACTTGAAATTAATGAGTTGCTCATTATTAATACATTTTAAAGACTCTCTACAGATGCCTTTTGCTTTTTTACTCCCCATATAGAGCTGCGTTTCAATTATCATCTTCTATTGTCTTCTGTTGTACCACACAAGTATGCTGTTATTTTTCTCTTTTTTTCTTCAGTTGAAAGCTGAATAAGCACACTGATAAACCTGTTTGTAGTAAGTTCTAGCACATTCACAAGCCAGCTTTAAATATGCTGTGGTGCACAAGTGTAAAAATGGTTTCAGGCTAAGGTTACGGAAGAGATTTGGTGCTCTAACACAGCGCTGATGTTAGATACCTTGCCATCTACCACAATCACAAACACCTCAGTAAGACACCAAAGCTGTGGTGCCTACAAATGTGATTTACAGAAGCCAGATCAGGATGAGTGTCATTGCTGATTTAACCACCAGGAAATGCTGAAGAGACAGGTCATATTTAAATACCCCTGCTCTCTTGGGGTATTTTTCAGAGTATTTCTGCAGGCAGGGGCTAAGCTCTGGGCAAGCTGGTGTGAGGCAATGCTGTAGCAGAAATTGCAGCAAGTGCTTGAAGACGGTGCCGAGCCGGAGCCAAAGTGTGCACCACGACACAGTGGGACACAGGCTGCAGCCCTGAGCCGCTCCAGGGCAGTTACGCAGCTGCTGACTGGAGAAAACAGAAGTTTTCTGGGAACACAAAATTAAGGAGGGCTCCCTGCTCAGGTCGCACCCATGTGAAGACTTCATCTAAAACAAGGAAACCAAAGCTGGAGCAAGGATTGGTGCCATGGCTAGGTCAGAGCAGCAGCAGACAACAGCAGGACCGACAATAAGAGATGCCACCTCTCACATATTCTCTGCTCCTCACCCTGGAGACCCATTTGTACGAGGAGATGTTGATGCCTTGGCATAGCATACCACTGGAGGCAATGGGGCTTCACACGAGTGCTAAGATGTAGATTTGTGCACCCGATTGACAGGTCAGGATCAAATGCAGGTAAATGTATGTGAACACATGAGACAAAGAAACATTTATGAGAATTTTGGTGTTGGTTTGAACATAAAACTGTGAAAGAAGCCATAAAATGAATGAAACAGCATTCTTAATGAAGTGTTAATACAGCCACTAAGTAGGGTAACAGGAAGCTTATAGAACTGGCATATGTTCACATATTGTTTTTATTTTATAGCTGAGCAGAACCAAGGCATATTATTTCCTCTAAAGTGTGGTTAAAAGTGACTGTAAAAAATGGCATTAGACTGCCTAATGTTTGTATTTCATTTACTTCCAGGTATAATATTCTTTTCAGTTTATAAATAAAAATACTTCCTTTCTGAACTGTCAGCACAGCAAGCACAAGCTAGCCTCTGAGAACTGGACACCCTCATGTCTGATCTGGCCAGTAATAAAAGTTATGTTGTATATCCCGAACCCCTGCCATGTTACAATTTGCACGCCAGTTTTGGATAAAGGTATGCATGCAATGAATGACTTGTATATGCAAATTTTGTTTTGTGCAAACAAAGGAGACCTTCAACTGTAGAAATAAACACATGTGTGCAAATTCTCCTCATGCGGGAAAATGCCTTTGGATCTGTCAGCAGTTTGCGGAATATAACAAAAAAGACAATCCTACCTGTTTGTAGTAAATATCTCAGGAAGGCAATGTGATGACTTCCCTCCTTTATTATCAGCGCAAGGCTCAGCCTGCCCCTAGCATAAAAGTCTCCATCCGAAGAAAATGTACAGGGCGGAGTTTCCAGGAACTAGTTTATTCTCTTTGTTCCCTGATATTCTGCCAGATGACGCATGTGCGTAGGAGAGACGTTCGTGAAAACCGGACAAATGAGGTTAACCTTCCTTACCCCCTCCACAGTCACTCAAGAGGTAGATAGCCTCCTCCTTGTCCCAAGCTGGCATCAGCATCTTCCCACAAGGGAGCCTGGAGAAATCAGGGATGGCCTCTGGGGGCTCCAGCAGCAACCCTGCCCTTGGTCCTCGCAGGGCAGGCAGGTTAGCTGGCTCAGAGCCCAGGAGCCCAGGGGTTTCCCCACAGGGCACAGCCGGAAGACATCACTTACAGCTCTGTCCTGCCTCTGTGATCCCCATCCGCAAACGAAGAGGGGGTCCCAGGTAGCAGCACCTGGTTGGTTTGCAGTGGTCTGTGGGACAGACAGAGGCTTTAGCATTTGAGCTGTGCTTGCCTTTGAAAACTTATCCACCACACTTGAAGAAAATATGTTCTCAAAGTTGCTTGAAAGAGTCAAGAGTCATTAAAATATGTAAATGGTAAAATTGTACATGGATAATAGTCTGATTACCATTTCAGCAACAGATGTTCTAACATAGAACCAGATTTTCAAAGGAGATCCGGGTTAAATTTTGAAGTATTCAGCCCCACATCTGGAGTTGAATTTTCAGATGAGCTCACCTCTCACTGAGGCACTAAGTGGGCAATTCTCTGTAAAGCCCTTGACATGTAGTTCCCATTGTGGTTTTAGTTATATCTTTTTTTTTTTGGTTGCAAAAGAAAAGTTGCAAGCAGCTGAACTTGTTTGAAAATCTTGCCCTGTCTGTCAGTGCTGAACATTTGTGGAAATCCAGCTTCTCACAAGTACCTGAGCCCAATAAGCACAGGATGCCCCATGCACCTTCTCCCGAGGGATTTGCCAGTGACCTTGGTACAGTAAAGTGGATGCTCTTGCCCTACTAAGGGCATTCAGCAATGGCCTGATATCCCCCATGCAATGCATCGGTCTTTCTAGCATATCAGGGAAAGTCAAAGAAATTAGTAAAATGGTAACGGCCGCACTGAAACCAAAGGCAGGCTTCCAAAGGTCGGTGCAATGCACTTTAGGTGCCAGAATCCGATCTTGGTCGCAGCAGTTCAGTGCTGGAACTACTAGCAAAGCCATGGGAAACTAAGTGTAACTGGGAACCGGCTTTCTATATGCATGTACATATTGTCCAAAATGTGACAGAACCTCCCAGGCAACCTCCATCTGTTTCCCTACAAAGTTTCAAGTTTAAAAAGGAGATTGCAATGACAGCTAACTTCAGGAAGAGCATCGTCGTTCAACTTGTACACCATGCGGCATTTGCACTTACAGCACTTCCATTCTGCTGGAGCTTCTACAGAGGAAAAACGGCATTACTTAGCTGAGCTACCGTTGAGCACCTTTGCAAAGAGGACCATATCACTAAGTCGCACAGCATGAAGCTACAACTTCTTAAATACGTCTAAGAATAAACACCGTCATCGTGCTGCTGCATCAGGGACATGCTGCAAGGAAGGGCACGGAGAAGTCAGGGCGAAGCTGCTGGTGGCCACAGACCCCTGGGAAGGCCTGGCACAGCCACCTGCACTGTTAGCTCACACAGTGGAATTGCCACCTATAGAAAAAAGAATTTGTGTGCATTTCTGCTATTAAAAATCGGCATCTTTTATCAATGTATGTAAATTGCTTTAAGAGGAGGAAACATGTTCAAGTATGATGACTCATTTTTGCATTCATATATAAGAGTATACGACTAATACCAAAAGTACAGAAGCCGTTCTTGCACATTTGGTTTATTATATGTTCAGATTCTAGAGTACATGAAACACTTTCATTATCACTTACTGTCTGATTCGGGTTTCCTTACTTCTGGGAGGCAAAACTTGCCTGCTCCACTTGCTGAGTGCCTTGTCTCGCACCAGTGACCTTCACAGTTTGCTCATAATAATGCTAAATTGGTATTCTGGGGGCAGGCAATTCCCCTGCCCTTCAGCTGCTGAGGCTTTTATTTTTCATTGTAATTTAAGCATCTCCCAGCAACTCATTTCCTCAAATCTGTGACTTTTTTTTTTTAACTAATAGTTATTTCAAAGTGCTACATCAATGGGAAGAAAAAGGATTTGGCAAGCAACCCCTCAAAGCTCTCTGTATTTTGTCACCACCAGTCACTGCTGGCTGCCTCACTGTAAAAGTGAGGCATGTGTGTTTTCCACAAGAAAATCAACAAGCTTTATTACTGCGGGATTATGACCATCCTTGCTCACCATTTTTGGAAGGTTTATTAATCTCAAATTTCATGAATTTTTAGCACCCAGGATTGTCTGCCAAGAAGTTTCACATTGGAAGGATTTAATTTCGAAAGTCTGCACTCATAACCCTTTATTATGCTGTGATAGCAGAAGAAAATGTGTTTTATAAATGTTGCCTAGAACTAGCGGCAAGATACTTGACAGTGTGGAGAGATGGCTAGTACCTGATGGCTAACATCTGCATAATGTTGATAGACACAGTAACTTGACATTATTACAGGTCTATGACAAGCTGCTGGAGGAAGCAGTCTGAAATTTGGCTATCCTAGCTTAAGTTAATTCTTGCAGCTGGAGTCAATCACAAGAAAGCAGACACTTGTCAAGACGTGGGATGAGGGAGAGATTAGAAAATTATTCCAAAACCTTATAAAGGTAGATAATTAGTGGCACATTGTCTAATTGCCAGAATTATGTACAACTATCAATAAGAATCTTTTCCTTTCTTCTGAACAAAACATTTCTTGTTTTGGTAATAATTACTAGCTGTTTTTCATCGCTCTTACTTTTGCATGTGAACAACTATTTCTACGAAAAGCTAAATCAAAGCAAGAAGATGTATCTATCAATTCTCAGTTTAGTGAGGTTAATAATCACTCTTACCTGCTGCGAGGCAAGTTTCACTCTCTGCATCTAGCTACTGAGAAAAGTCCGTCACTGGCATTCACAAATCTCCTGTTTTGGTTGAAAGTTTTGCTATGTTAGTGCATTTCCCAGTGTCATGAAAGGCTGTGATGGAAACAGGTAACTAAAAAATAAGTATTTCAAGTAGCTAGAGACACTCTTTAAAGAGACTGTGCATTCATTTAAAATTTTAGCCTCAGTAATCATTAATGTCTTGATGACCATGGACTGATGTTTTATCTTAACTAGCAGCACTTTTTTCCTATATTCATTCCTATCCAGACTCACAGAATTTATTCAGCTTTATTTAGCCACCCATTAGGAAGCCCAGATAAACATTGCAGTTACATTTTATAATTGTTTCTGAAGATTAAACCTGCAAAATATTTATAATGTATGTTGTTTCCTAAGTAGAAATCTCCATACCTCTGCTAAAATGACTCTGCTGGGAGCCTGACCAGCATCGGTCACTTCTGAATCTACTCAGCAAAGACTCAGTGCGGTTAACAAGTCCCTATAAAATGTGCTGTTTGTCGCTGAGGCTGCTGTCGAATTGCACAATGCTTTTCCACTTTGCCTGAGCAGTTTGAGAAAAATTTGATCGTTCTGCGTCAGGCTCGTTCAGAGAAAACTCATTTGGATTGACAGTAATCTAAGAAGGCACTGTTTGATCAGAAAGATACTTTCTTCAAAATACACATTTAGGTGGAGAGAGTTTACCAGATGTCACAGCATAATCAGTTGCTTCCCGTTGGTGTGGTACGTGAGACAACCAGCAGCTCTGGCAGAGTGCAGATGGCGGGTGTACTTCTACAGCTGGGGCATTTCCATCTGGAAGTGCTCAGCACTGGTGTGCAGGAGGTGATCCCACAGGAAATCACATCTTTTCCTGCTTGTGAGAAGACCACAAAGTCACCACATGTACGATCCTCGGTTATCAGCATCTGCTTGCATTTTCCTCAGATGCTGATATCATACTTCACATAGCCCTGGAAATGAAATTAATCTACTGGGAATGTCAGGGCGAGGGAAAATCCTGGGGTCCCACTGTGACATGCTTCAGTCAGCTTTTGCGACATCAGATGTGAATTTCCACACGTGCCACCATCAGGACACAGGGGTACCACCATATTAGAAACAAGCCTCAGGACGAAGGCAGCATCCTTGTTTCAGAGAGGAGGGGAGACAGCCTGGCACCCACACTGGGCATCATGCCAAAGAGTCCGATACTGTCGGCACCATTTTTATTTTATTTCTTGTATCTGAGGCCTGCTACCAAGAGGCAAAGAGCAGAAGGCAGGCCTGTGCTGGCAGAGCAGTCCTGAGATGGCGAGCACTGAGGTGGGTGGGACTGGAGACCTCTTTTTTCCTGGTCCCAGCTCTGCACCTGAGGTGTTGCGCTTGGTGTCTCTCATCCTCTCCTGCAGTTCCCCAGCCATTAAATATGGATAGGGTCTATTTATCTCTTAGTCATGTTGTGAGAATTATTTTATGAGTGTGTTACGGTGCTTTGAAAACTAAAGTATTCTCTGAATTACTGTTTTAATGCTGTGCTAGAGATCAACGACACTGATGAAAAGCGTTGCCTTGTCATTAAGTCGTACGTTTGACCAGCACATCACTCAGCACGCAGCTTGGAGAGCTGTGAGCTCTCCTCTCGTTCATGCCATCACCAGAGCAAGAGGCTTACCCTTATTTGCTGAATCATCTGCTGGTACCATTTCCTGTGAACATAACTGCTCACAAGGCCACACCTCACACTCCTAGTGAGATAAGCAGTTAACCATTGTCTTCACTAAAGATTGACACCAAGGTGATAAAGCCACCCAGCTAACTGAGCGGTAACTTCGTTAACTCCCTGCATGCCAATCAGCTGGGGAGTTCTACAAGATGACCAGAAACTAAGGCCACCTGAAACACAGTGCAAGCCTCTCCAGCTGTTCCTGAGTGTTTACTGAGTAACTCTCCCACTGTTTGTGTGCACGCTGCACAAGCTTTAAAGCCTTACACTTGTCTGTTTCAATGAGCTTCACAAGTGTCTGCAGCTGAATGTTTGCCATGACTGTATGTGTCCCTTCAGGCTCCTCAGATGCCCAGCATTCAGAAAAAGCCCTGTCCTCTGGTCCATGCAAACGCACTTTCTTATCTTGCCTGTTATCTCCTCTTTTCTCCTTTACAGCAAGTAAAACACAGATCAGTCATGACACGGACGGAGTGCCACAGCAGATAAGACACAGTTATCCCTTCCCAGTGGAGTTGTACAAGTCCTCAAGGTTTCTCTTGTGGTGCCCACAATGAAAACCTGGCACTTCTGCTTTTTCTCCCCTCCAGGTGCTCCGCCCAGCAGCCTGCTTGCTGGGAGACAGGTGGGATGGAGACACCGCTGCCGACAGGACCTGCAAGAGCCTTGTCAAAACTCATTTGCTTTCAGGACCCAAATCCAGCTCCTCTTCTGGGTATCCTACAGCTTCCTCCCTCAGCAGCTCTCCGCAGAGGTGGTTTTGTCACCAACATCCGCGGGTGGCAGCCTGCCGAGGGCAGCCCCTTTCTGCCCACTCTGCCCTGCCCTGCCCGGCCAGTCCACCCACGTCCCTCCTCACCCACCACCTCACCAGCCGCCGTGTAGCAGTTCAGCTGAACCTTTGGGACCGGGTGGTTTAGGGGTTTGTGGTCTTACAACTGACCCAGATGTAATCGTCAGGCTTGTTGGCCGTCTTCTCAGAAAACCATGGGCTGAGTGGATGTAACAACTTCCCTGCCACGAGAGTGCACAACAGCCAAAATAAAAAAAAAAAAAAAAAGATCCGCTGCATGGGAAATCTTTGAAAGTCCAGTTGAAGCCCAAGATTTAAGTCTCCCTCCTGCAAAGCCTTCAGTCTTTGCTGTGTGACCTGCTGGTTTGGAGGATGATGAACAGCAAGTTTCAGAATCTCAGACTGCTCATGCAGAGTTTCACACAGTGCCCCAGACCTACGGTGTACACCTTCAGCTGCTTAAAATACGGCTCTTTTATTTCCCCACCAACTTAAGAGCCCGAGAAAACACTTTGTATATATTATGACTCTCTTGGATCTGTAGCAAGTCATGAATTGTAAAGACAAAATATTTGATAGCTCCATCCTGTGGAGTAATCGACATCTCGCGCTTGGACTATGTGGTAACATTTGCAGCACACCTCTGCAAAGGCATCCCTGACTCCTTGTACTTGCTATTCGTATATTGCTTTTATCTGTCCTGTGGATGAAATCTGACAGAATCTTTCACACTCCAGGAGACAGGGCAGGATTTTTTTGACGCAAATTGCGAAGTAAGGAGTTCCTTATCAGAGCAATTATGGTTTATTGTTTCAGTCGGTAAATGTTTAAAGAAGTAGCCATCTCTTAAGAACATATCATAAAATGTGACATGCACACTAACTGTAAATAAATAGAAATAATTGCTTCTACTAGAAGATCCATTCTGGGGTTCGTTTCAGTTCCTGGTGTAGTTGCAAACTTTCTACCTATGAGCAAACCAATTGATCTCCCCTGTATCTCATTTCCCTTTCAGTGCAATGAGCAGAATACTTCCCATGTCCAGAGAATGAGTTCTGTAGCTCGACAGAGCCCCAGCATACTTAGCCCGTGCCCCAAGGAGGACTTTAGCAGGACCAAAGTAAATAGCTTGCAGTGATTTCACATATTCCCAGCCCTGTGCACTTAACATGATTTTTAAACAGAGAAAGGATTTCCAGTCAACTTGTGGTTTGACTGTTACCCATTTACACCAAAGAGCCCAGAAAAGGCTCAAGTTAAAGTGTGACTTAGTTAGCAGCATTTCTTTTCACAGTCAGGTGCCTCACTGTCTTTTAACACCATTGCTGTCCAGAGGAGCAAAGGAGAACCTCAACAGCTAGGATTTATGTGAGGGCCACAGGCCGGAACTGCTCCTACAGGGCTTGAAACGAGAGCAATCAGATTTGTGCTTCGGTGATTTTTCACTCTTGCTCTATCAGTTACTACCAGTAAACATGTAGCACTGACAGTTAGAAGCAGTGCTTGTTTGCCACCCATTGTTGTTACACCTAACCATCCTCCCATAATTAAAGTGCAGGGGCTCCTTCCCCCATTTCCCCACCCACTTCTCGGAAGCATCTGAAAATCTTTGTGTCTCTGCAGGGATTCACAATAAAGCCTTCTGCTTGTGTTCTTCCGCAGACTTTTTCCTGCTGGGCTGGTGATCTTGTCATCTGTATAGACAAAAAAGTCTCATTTTCAAGGAAAATGAAAAATGGATCTCTGCAATTATGAGGGACTTACCTCTCTGTGTTTCACTGGTACCTTCACTATCATGACAGTGGCTACCTAGCAACCATGCCTTTCGAATCACACCAGCTTTATTTATACATATTTGTATTTCTACTGGCATTGGGGAAAGGTGGCCATAAGAAGATTAATTTACTTGGACACCTTAAGCTAAAGCATTTTATTTCAGAGAATTTGAAACAGTATTTCAGCAGCAGCTTGAAGAAACACCAGTGTCTCCTTTGTTGCATGGGAGGTGTAACTGTTCAAGCTCACTATTCAGACATGCTTCTTCCCAGGTTAGTGTGCGCAAAAAGTACTTACTGTAAAAAGCCAAAAAAACCCCCAAAACCCCACAACACCCCCCCAATCCCCCGAGAAGCAAGGCTTTACGGTTTTATGGGAGCAAGCCCTCCTCTTAATAACGTGTAGTAGCAATTAACCCCCACCAGTGGGTGTTTTCTGGGCTTACCTTAACATGTGATTACTTAAGCTTTAAATTTATGTACTTCATGCCAGTTACTTTTTGCCCAGAAGGCAGGGTGGAGTTAAGTGTGCTTGAGATTTGTGGACAGAGGCAATCTAAGGCAATAAATAAGTTCTTTTGCCTCCTTCCTGTCTGAAGGCAGAACTAGGTTAACCTTATAAAGCTATGTAATTGTTCTGGTTGTTTGTATTTTAGATGACTGCTCTCCCTTTCAGCCCTCCCTCCTCCTTGCCCATCATCTACGAAAAACAAAATTAAGCATAAGCTATAAATCACTGTATGGAGCTTACCTAACTCACCTCTTTTGCAGATGACAAGAAGCAAAACCTAGTAAATACAGTTCCTGCCCATTTTCACATGGCAACAGTTTTGTCAATTCATGGGATGAGATACCCTTCCACAAATGTTTAAATACAGCTCTGTATTCCTCCTTCTCACCCTTCTGCTCTGAACTGAAGCCTTGTCACAGCACTCCTCTTCCTGGATTTGTTCCAGCCTTCAGACTGGTGTATTAGGTTTTTATCCGTTGCAGTGATTCTTATTTAGTATTAACCCATGAACTTTGAGTTGTTTAGTATATTTGTTTATTAACCTTCACAAAACTTCGATGAAGTAGCAAACTGCTCCTAGCCCAATTTAATGGGCGAGGAACAAGGCACTGTATTTAGTGTTACAGGGTATTGGGTAAATTTCCTGATTCTGCCGGAACTTGATACTGAATAAAAGGACTTTGTACAAGCAGACAGCATTTGGCCAACTGTTAGAAAGACTGAAACAGAAACAGCCACTAGGCAAATCAAAGGAAGGAGGAGAAAATTGTTTCAGTAAACAGTAGTAAACAGACGTATGAATAAACTAGAGCAATTATATAGAGTATTGCAGAGTAAAATGAACAGCCAGTATTTCTGAATATCAGGCTACTCATCCTAGATGTTAGAGTTGTGAGTTCAGCTTCAGGCTCCTACAGGAGCCTAAAGGTCCTGTAACAGGTTCACAGTTAACAAATAAATACAAAAAGAAGGGACTGAGTGAAATGTAGCCCCACTTTAAGTGCTTGGGCCCTTGAGATGCTCCGAGTAGGATCCAAAACAGATGTCACTTTGGGTAGTGACAGAAAAGAAACTGAGATGTGAGAGGAGAGACACTCTTTCCCAAGGCCTCAGTCATATCAGGTGAGACTTCAAGGAGTCACTTCTATTTACCCAAAATCCACAGACCAGTGGACATGCGGACTCTGGCACCTACAGGTAACTTTTGTCTACATTTCAGATTGTGTGAAGGACTAGATAGAATTTTGAAATCACAGATTAGATCTCAGGTCTTCACCACTAATGCCTTAGGCATGTAGTATCAACTCCTGTCTCGCTTTATGCTATCCAGCTGGATTACGCTGGAAATCATTGTTTTGTAAGAGGGGATGTGCCAGTGAGTTACCCAAAATCTCCTGTGGTCCTGCCTGCTTGAGACAGACTGAAGCATGGACTTCTGCTGAAAGGAGCTGAAATCCCACTAGCTGGATGACTGTTTAAAGCAGATAGAGAGAGCATCAGCAGCAATTTAAAACACAGGAGCTACAGTTGGTTTCTTTGTGAGGTACTCATCCCTTCAGTATATGAGACAGTCCATAAGAAAGTGTCAAATTCCAGGTGAACATTGAAAAAAAGGTTTTTTTTTGGTGGAAGGATTCACAGTCCACTTAAATCCTGCTGTAGGCTCTGAGCTCTTGGTCAAGACGTATCTCTGACAACTGATCTTATTAAGCCAAACGTGTCACTGCTTGAAAGCTGCAAAAGCCCATGAAGTTGCAACAGACTATGGTTCCGTTTCTTTAACAGATTCTGCAAAAGGGAGCAATGCCTTGCCTTTGCCACCCTAACAGCTTTCATTAGATCTGATATTAAACATGTCGGATGGGAAAAGTCAAAGACCCTCTGAGGCAAAGAGCAGGTTCAAGTTTAGCGTGGGTTGTATTCAAGGTCTGCAAAATGGAGATAATACCACTTGCCTAACTCACAGGAGAGCTAAAGTTTGAAGAGCGTTCCGCAGATGTCAGAAGAATTATAATGATCACTAATTAGAAAATGATCATTCAGCTTAGTCTTTGATTCTAGGCAGATTTCATCCTCTACCCTTTCTATTACAACAGTTTAATAGCAATTTCATTTATCTTCATTGTCTGCAGTTTTGAAGTAATGGGAAAAGTTCACAGTGAAGGCTTTGAGGTGTCTTCCTGTTATCAAGGGTTCCTATTAAATACATTAAATTGATTTAAGTCTATTAGTTTATCAAAAGAGCATAATCCTATTCTTTATCTTGCAAGGGAAAGCGGCAACTATCTCAGTTAATTGCTGTTTCCTTGCTCATACCCCACAGCAAGCAAGTGTTGCACAGTCCAGAGTAATTGGTAATGACTGGGAACAAATGTGTACTTATTGGTCTGACTAACTAGTAAGGTTAATTGATGGAAAAACTGTGGACTGTAAAATAACTGAATTTTCGTCACAAAAGAACATAAAACTTCCAGCTTACAGAAAACATGTTTTACTTGGTGCTTACATAAAAAACGGGTTATGAAAGATCCCTGAATGACATAGGCATAGAACGTATTAGTTATGCCAGACAAATGCATCAAATGCAGACAAAATTGATTTTGACAAGATGTCGGCCATTTTCAGTACATGAGTGTAACACAAAGTGTACGAGCACCCCCGTACAGGGACCGAAGAGGTTCAGCTGCCCGCAGATCATGCTTGCCCTCATCACAGGTAGCTTTAGGGCCCTTCTTCAGAAGATGTTCTGTGTCATTTCATGGACAGCTAGCCTGCCTCCCACCAGCCACATGATGCTCATTGCAAGGTGACAGTAAGCTGGAGTGGAGAGGGTGAGTTTGTCCTGGCCATGCTGCCCCCAGAGGCATATTCAGCTACAGGGGAGAAAGGAGTTGGGGTTTCCTCCCTGACATGCGGGGTCCTGATACACCTCACCCCAGGTGAATGGAGGAAATGTATCGCAGGGTGGGGGAGATGAAGAGGACTGAAGGAATAGGAATGGCTGGACAAAGCAAGTTGGGTTCAGGGAGAGGCTAGCGGCCTGAGGGGGAATGATGCATTTCGCATCACACAGGTTTGAATCCAAGCCAGAGAGCATAATGAAGCAGAAAGCTTTTTGAAGTATATTTCAATAAATTTGCCCAGATTCTTAAGAGATTTCTAATAAAATAGTCCCATCAACTTCAGTGAATCTTTGATTTATACTGACTGAGGATTTATCCTTCTGCTGGGCTATTTCTAAAGTACCTATAATTTTGTTATACTAGCTAGTCAGAGTTGTTCTGATATATGTATTATTGGTTATTATGGACTGTCATCAACCCTTCAGTCAGCTGGCCATGATTCATGAAAGAAAATCACTCCTAATTAAGCATTCATCTAATTATTCTTGCCAGAAACAAATGAAATATGCAACCAATATGTTCATAACAGCTTCAGAAGAGTACCACTAGGATTTGTGAAGCCAGATGATTGAATGCACGGGGAAGATTTTCAGCACATGTTATATGAGAAAAGGATCCATCCCTACCTTTTAACTGTCTTCCGAACATTTCAAGTAGTATTTAATGTCAGACTAAATTCTGGAGCGCGGCACACTAATGACTACGGTAATTGTTCTTTGGGAGAACAGATCTGAGCGACAACACTTTCTCTAACCTCCAGGGTCTTACTTTCCTATGAACAGCTTAACATTTAAACAAACCGATTTCTCAATATTTTACATTTAAAAAAAAATCCCTGCAGATGCTCATATAACTATTTAATGTAATTAAAAAGAAAAGATCTAGCATAACATTTTTCTTTGGTGTGTTACTGCATTGTTAGTCTGTTTCATGCATGCATATGCACCAAAGCAGTAGGATGTTGACCCCTACAGAATGACTTCAAAATGCCTAGAGCTTATCGTTCCCCCCGCGTCTGAGAGTATAAATCTAATTACCAACTGCCTGGAATAGTTTTGTAGGTCCTGCAAATTTCTTTCTTGTCCTAACTTATCTCGGTATACAAAGTCTTGAATATGCAGTAGATGAAGATTTTTTTCACAACGTGTGGACATACGTGATGCGAATTTTTTATACACATTTGATTGAAATCAGCCAAATTTCCCCAGTATTAAAAACTAGTCTAACTGAAGGAAGAAACAGAAATTACATTTAACAATATATGCCTCATCAAAAGGGCAAAGGTATAAGGTGAGTGTGTGTTTCCACTTCAAATTCACCTCAAAAGTCTGGCCTTCGGTGGGTTTTATTTTTTAATGGCATAATCCAATAGTCATTAACAGAAGAGTTGCCAGAATATATATTGTGCCTTCATAAAAACTACATTAATGCCATGAAATTACCAATACTTGTTCACAACTGTAATAAAATGATTTCTGTTAAGAAACCTTCTCCTTCTCAATCTGAAGAAAATGTAGCATGAATTATAGGAAAATAAGTAGCAATTTGTGGGGTTTATGCTGTTCAAATAGGTGGCAAAAGCCTGGATATTCAGCAGGTTGCTTCTGACACAGTCACCTGTGCAGGTTATCAGGTTCTGGCATGTTACTTCTCTGTAATTATTTATTAAAAGACCTAAAATGAATGTTTCAAAAGGATTTTGCAGAGCGGTTGGAGTTTGGGTTTGTTTCTCAATGCTTTCACAGCTTTTATGTGCAGGAAATTTAGAACCATGCTGGTTGAAGCACGTAGGTGCTGATGTCCTTTTGAAATCAAGACTTACAGATGTTTCTTATGAAATCAGTGGGAAGCAGACATCTAAGAAACTAGAAATCTAGCCTCTATGCTCTGTAGAATAACCTCTGATTGGAAGGAAGCAGTGCAATGCTCAATATGGCTTGGGAGTTCAATGTAAATTGATTGTATCTTGGAGATTTCTTGAGACCAGCTTGGCTTTTCGTATATATCTGAGTGTTTCAAGGACTTCTTTCAGTAAACATAAAATATTCCAGTTTTTCACAGAGACAGTTATATTTTAAACTTACAGAACAGACTGTTTAATCATATTTTGATTTCAAATACAATTTGTTCCACATTTTCCAGAAACAGGTAATTTAGCAAGACAGGTGATCATTGTTGATAACAATTATTGGAGTCAAGATGTTGAATAGGTATGGATGGTGCTGTTGTTGTATACATGGTAAATATCTGTTCCTTGTGGTTTACGGCAATTGCATTGAGATCTGGGGCTCAGACACTCCCCTCTCAAAGAGCCACTTGTGCATCACCTGAAGCTGGCAGTCACAATACAGCCAGCACATTATTAATACGTTTTTATGCTACAAGAACATTTTGTGACTCTTGAATGCCACCATCAATGTTTCCTCTTTCTCATTGCGAAAATACAGTCAATTTAGCTTTATTTTTCAGTTATCATTACCACTGACCTTAATCCACAAATCATGTCTGTCTTACCACATTGACCAGATTAGTCATCAAATAGTCAGAACTGTAGTCATCTTTCTCTCTTGGTTTCCTTATTATCATTTTATTAGCTGCAAGCTCCTGCAAAACCATACAGACTTCCTTTCCAAATCTGACTACCACTGTTCCCATAAGATGGAGGAGTATTTTAGCAAGCTGTGACCACAGGAGAATAGCAATTAAGAAATTGCTGCTATGGCTGCATCCTTCTGTGATTGCCAGCAGGCACCAGTGAAGCACTATGGCATCTCACACAGCACCCAAAAGTGTGAAAAGCAGAGGAAGCATCAAGGCACTAAACCAGCAGAAGATCGGGAGCCTGGAGGTGCAGGGTCCCTGGGAAGGCTGCCCCACACAATTGCTCATGCAGCCAAAGCACCTGATTCACTTCTCCTGCTGCCTCCTGCAGCTACCAGCAGCGCAGAGCGCATTTTCCCAGGGGAGATTTCTGCTTTCGCTTGTGCTGCAACATTTTAGCTTTGAACTTGTGACTCACTCCTCATGCCACAAGTGCAGCGCTCTCTCCTCCCATCGCACTGCTGGCAGGGATGCCTGCCATCCGCATCAACCCTCCTCTCACGACCCTCTACCTCAGCAGACCCCGGGGGAACAGGGCTACCTCCATGGGTGCCGCGTCTCACAAGATGGACAAATTTAAAGCCGTGCCCTGTGCTTAGTGTTTCCAACTAGCTAGCTCTAGACAGGTCTCTGCTTAGCTATGAGGGGGTTTTTAACAAGCCCTTTCAACATGCCTGTGTACTGTTTGAAGGTCCCAAGCACTTAACTTCAGATTTTTGCTTCTATTCTGGGGACCAGTTGGCTAAATATTCACTTTGCAGCATCTAAACATATGGGCATCTACATTCTTTATCACATGTAGCTGGGAGTCCACTGAGCAATAAGGAGACTTATTTGTGCTAACTGTTCATTTTACATTGTTTTTAATACTGCAAAATAAGGATTTAAATTTGTTTGCATACAGAAAGCAAATTATTTTTATGTTGTGCTGCCAGAGTAGAATTTTGCTGCATGCAGATTTCCTCTACTTTTCTAAGAAGCTATCTAAAAATCAATGCTATACACCTGCCTCATCTCTGTATACCATCCGGTAACTCTAAAACTAAACATGTATGTAGCACTGTGCTAAAAGCCTCACTGAAGCCTAGAGAGGGAACTTCACATGCACTGCCTTTGCCAACAGTCTTATTTGCCTCCCACATGAGAGAGCTTAGATTGTCCTAGTCCAGGTTCTCCCCCAAAAAAGCACCTCAACGTAACATGTTTTAACTTTTGGTGAGCCCTGAAGTAGTCAGGCAGTTGGACTAGATGATCATTGTAGGTCCCTTCCAACTGAAATATAATATTCTATTCTATTCTATTCTATTCTATTCTATTCTATTCTGTTCTATTCTATTCTATTCTATTATCAAAAAAACACATTTCCTCACTCTTTCCTTTATTGTGTTTGCCCAA
>Ga0181612_100944_pt1 | contig 26949 bp, 9 predicted proteins | sample HoacroProtozoa21_FD_119630 | JGI IMG/M metagenome (GOLD analysis project Ga0181612, IMG submission 119630) | Hoatzin crop microbial communities from Cojedes, Venezuel. Combined Assembly of Gp0051906, Gp0051904, Gp0051908
CCACCTTTATTCCCAACAACTTCAAATCTCAGAAACAGTACGTAATCTTGTTTCGACGATGAGTCATTCACTCCAAAGTCCCTTTTAAATTTGCTGTAAGAGTCACAACCTCTAATTACAAGATATGGGGGCGGTGGGGGGGGGAACCACACCAAACAAAAAAAATCAAGGCTTATTTTTCATCATCTCATCTGGTTTCTTTGCTGTTGGTTACAGCTTGAACAAATGATCTTTATACTTCCTTTCAGAAAATGGAACAGCAATAAATTTAAGCTCAACAATATCTGTATGCTTATTATACTAGTCATTTGATATCCTTTCAAGTCTACAAGAGTTTTCTAAACTAATATCATACACATAATAATCACTTACGAGTAGAGATTAAGTAAGGTAATAAGGCAAGAGCACATTTTCCTTTTATTTTCCTTATCTGAAGAGGAAATGTTCCTTTACGTTCACTTTTTTTTAATGGAATGAAAGCTCTCCAAAGTGTTTCAGTCTCTTGGTGATGACATATATATATTCGTTCATAATGCTGCACATATACACTATATCTTTATGATATCATCTGCAGTTATTAAAAAGGCACTTAATTTGACACTGTAGAACTGTCTCAACAATCTTGAGGGTTCAATATGTTTAATGGGAGCTGCAGCTAGTCCCATTGGCAAAATCTAATAAAATTCCTCTTCTCACAGAACAAGTATAATCAATTCTTGGTTTAAATACATCCTTAATGTATTATGAAACATCTCCCAGATAACCACTTCAGACATTCTTTCCTCACTTGTCATATCACACCAAGCAATTTCTTTTAACACACTTAAATACACAAGAAGTCATTCAGAAAAAACTTTGCAGACACATTAAGTGATGGTCCCTAACACAGGTCTTCATAGAAGAGTTTACACTCATCAACTTTGTACCACTCACTCACCTTGGACTAAAGCACAATGTAACCAAACATTTCTCATAAGGTAGCAAGGTTCCTTGATTGGGAATGCACAAGATCAAGGTGGAAATATCTACATCTCTTGTTCTATTTTCGAGGCTTAAGTCTTGCAAAACAGCATCTGCACTCCTCTGAAGATCTGTCCCCTAAAAAGTAAGCAAAATGTGGAATAGTTCAGCCTGTTCTGCTTCCCCTTTTGTGTTTGTTTTGTTCTTTTTTTTCCCTACACATACATTTTCATATCTTTCAAAACAAGTAGAAAGACATAATGTAAGCAATAGCAATGACATAGTTGCATATCATATGGCTAATTAACCATTTTTAGACATCAGTTTCATGTCAATGTTTTGAATTCCCTTTTTTAAAGATGATGCTCACTCAGATGATTTCATTGTCTGAGAAAAACAAGTGAAACCTCAGATGCTTAACATCTTAGAATACCAAAATATATTTTAATAACTCCTACTAAATGATAAGAAATCAAGTAGGTCAAGCAAAGCCGCTCAAAAAAAACTCCAACAAAACAAAACAGTCACACCCAGGGTACGTACTTCACATTGTTAAGGTTAAGAGGTCACATAGTGAAATAGAAAAATCTACAAAAAAATAAATCCAAGGTTAAATGATCGTAAAAAATTTGTTGATTGGACAGAATTTTCAGAAAGCCTATTGATCTGGAAATAGTATGATATAGCAAACACTACCAGAAGATGAATGTTGACAAATAAACTACACAAAAGCAGAAATGAAAACAAGTTTTCAACTAAAATAAAAACCAGCAGTTTCTTACCATCTCTCCTCCAATGGCATTGTCATCCAGTACTGCTACCCAGTCCATACACTCAGGACTTTCATTGTATAATGATATTTGTTCAGTCTTTGAAGACCCAAAGTAAACTGGTCCAAAGTTAATGCACTTCAATGTATTTCCACAAGCCACTCCTAGAACTTTAAGAACTTGTTCAACCACAACAGCTTTGATCCATACTTCAGTGCAGCCATGACCGTCCAAATCCACTCTGTTAGTAAGAGTAGCAAGCAGCAATTGGTAATGTAGAAGAGTGTTAGAAATAGTCAGTTCAGTTTATATTAAAACCTATGCAAAACTGAATCAAATCAGAGCATTTAAATCACTGGCTTTCCATCGATAAATGGGGAGGGGGGAATAGAAAGAAGGAGAAAAAAAAAGCGTACTTGACAATGCGATACCTAAGAGGAATATTACCAATCGGGAAGAATCACACATGACATGGTGGAGTTTTGGGGAGCTTTTTGAGGTTTTTCCCCTTTTTTTTAACGTTTGAAACAATAGGAATGACATTTCAAAACAGAGATGTCCGCAGATGATATACTGCTCTTATTTCTGAGAATCTTTGTATCTAGGTATCAATTTTGGTATATACTTAAGAGTTCTCTCTTAGGCAACTGGAGCTAGAAGTCCATCTGAATAACCGTAAAAGATCTGCTGCTGTTCCTGCCTGAATGCTTGATCTTGATGATACCACAAAACACCAAAGGACCATATAGTCATTGTACCAATATTCGTTATTAGAAGAAATTCTTTACAATGAGGGTGGTGAAACACTGGAACGGGTTGCCCAGAGAGGTAGTGGAGGCCCCATCCCTGGAAACATTCAAGACCAGGTTGGACAGGGCTCTGAGCAACCTGATCTAGTTAGTGGTGTCCCTGCTCTCTGCGCGGGGGTTGGACTGGATGACCTCTAGGGGTCCCTTCTGATCCAAAACTTTCTGTGATTCTATGATTCTATAAATTACTGTTTTCATTTCTGGGTTCTGTGATATTTTTTGTGTGGATAATCTGAAAAAACTTCATTGATTTACAGTAGCAGGGAAAAAAAAATAACAAAGCTGAATGATTTCAGCGTGTACTTTGGTGGAAAAAGTTAAACCCCAAATATCTGAAGGTATGTTTCAGTACGCGTGTATGCAGGACAGATTGGCATTAGGAAAAAAGATCCTAACCTCACCGTTTATTCTATATAACTTTTTTGCTACATAAAAAAATGAAGAGTTTTTCTCTACAGTGAGTGAACAGTATGTATGGAAAAGCCCAAGTATTTAAAGGTTGTGAATATCTAGGAACAGGTTTCCAGAGTTTTGATCTAATTTTTCAGGAGGTATTTTAGACTATATGAATGTACTTATTGCTGTGAATATTTACTTCCTCAGATATTTTATCCATGCACTTCAATTTCGTAGTTCTGCCTTACTGAAAAATTACTTCCTGTTTTGTTTCTAGGCATTTCTAAATAAAATCAATTTCAACACAGTATGTTTGCTGCTACATATTTTCATGATTCTTTACAGTATTTTGAGCAAGAATATTTGGTGAGAAACAGCCAAATACTTTCGTTTTCACACATATTTTGCACACGTTGCAAATATTTACCAGTATGGATTTACATTCTCCCACTTTAAGGTTCTTGGTATAACTGTGCCAGTTAGTTCATTTATAGTGCCTCCTTATTTAGTTATTTTGTTTATAAATTTTGCATAGCAGAATATAGTAACAGGATTTATGGCAATTGAGATTAGCTGATTCCTTTTTCTTTTTTTTCTTTTTTTCTAGAAAATAAAGTATGCACAAATTATACACAGGCAAATTGTTGTTCATATTTACTCGTCCAAGTTTATAGATATTGGTTTGTTCTTTGGGTAGCTCTAGACACACTGAAAACCGGTGTGGTTGTTTATGAATTATGGGCTGTTCCCATTCTGCAGAATTGCTGTATTTATTTCTATTTTATTTTGCATAGCAGCATTTTTTGTCTGGACTTATTTAATAGAAATAACCACACCCCATCCACATCTCTTATTTTCATAAGTTTCTTTAAAGCATAGGGCAATATCATTATATCTTCTATTTATGTAAGTGCTTTCCATAACAGTACCACAAAAATCTACACAGCCCTCACCATACAATATTATAACTGACATAAAATCGGTTTGTTTATTCAGAAGTTAAAACGATTTTCACATTTATCTTCCATTCGGTAGGGATAAACAGTGAAATTTTAATAGAAAGAAAATCCTTAAAAAATTGCAAAAGTTTTGTTTTGCATTTTTTATCAGAGTGGAGAGGGGGATCAAGCATTTCTGAAGTGAATTTTGTTAATCGACCTGACCAAAATGTTTTCTGTTGAGATGCCCTTAAAACACAAAAAATTCCCCACATTGGGCATCCATGTTGCATGTCTCACATTTGGGTTAAGCTGGACTATCACAGTGCCTAAACTAACAGCAATAATTCTGACCAGCAGTCCCAAGGCTGAGGACATGCATCCTCTTCTGGGGCTGTGTGGGCCAGTAAAAAGCTTCCTGCCCCTCTGGCGGTCTCCAGTTACCGGCTACTACTTATCCCCCATGGGTTACTTCTCCCTAATGTGTTCTAAAACACTGTTCCACCATAATCCATCTCAGTCTAACTGAGATGCTAACAAAGAACTGTTGTTTAACTTAATCTAGGTCATTTTTCCTGAAGGTCAGGAACAATTTTTCTCCTTCATGAATGCAAGATTTGCACTTTATACTAGTAAGTTACATCCCATCTCTACTTACTAGTTTAAAGTGCAAATCATCATCCTCAAGACCATTCACTTCTGACTATATGGATAGTTTGACCCCTTTATCTACTGTGTTCTCCAATTTAGCTCACTAAAATTTTCAGTAGAACTTCATATTTCTGTGCCTGTTTAAAAAAATTCAATTAAATTTGTCCCCAGACTGTTCACTGAGTAAGTTTGGTAACAGCACAGTAACAGTATTCCATTTTTTTTATTCTTCTCCCCCATTTCTTTGCTTTTTCTCTGCCTGAGTTGTAACGTCGCATGTCTGTACACTTACTGGAAGGGTCACACGGCAGCAGTGCTTTCCCAGGCTTGACATATACTTGGTTTTTATTAATCAGCACTATGTTTGTTTTGAATGATTATTCTAATAAATTAACCTGTTAATATGCCAGTTGACATTTACTTACATTTCGTACAGAGTTCTTATGACAGACCACCTTTTGCAATTAAACTGAGGTCAAAGGCACAACTCGTGCAAAGTTACTAACGCAACAGCAATGTAAGTCCAAGCCCTCAGAGAATCCTGTGAGGATCTAGGCTCTTGTTCCTAATTCAATCTTTAGCGAACAGTTGAAAACTGTAGGATTAGAAAATGAATTTCAGAGCAATTTCCTTGGAGAAACTGTTATAATCAAGACGTTGGAGAATAGAAATGTCTCAGAAGTGTCAGCGAGTTTTGCTCTTTCCACAATTTGACTAAAATGTATTAAATAATAATCTCTGCACATTGAGAGATGAACAGCTGGAATAATACTTTTCTAAAATGCAGTCATGATAGAAATGAGCAGTCTTCAGAAACCCCATGACTATGACAATTTTGGTGAACTAATATAAATGTAATAAAGCTTTACTGTTAATTTAAAAATTATTTCTTTCTATTCAGTGCTGATTAAAGAAGACTAAAAAATTTACATAAGTATAGTGACTTCTGTTAAGACATCATCACTAGAACAACCAACATTTATCAGCAGTTACTACTAGAATCTAGTAATAGCCATGAGCCCACAATCCTGCTGTGTGGTAACTTTTTAAGGAGTAGCAGTACAATATCTGAGAACATAGTCTTATTTTAGACTAGTTTAGGTGTGCAACAATTAATCTGACAGAATAATTTGTTTGAGAATATTTGTATCATTGGAAGATTATTTTTTTCGTAAATGTTCTCCGAGTCTCGGTGTGTTTGAGTATACTATGTAACTATGACCCTCTTGAGCCAAATAAAGTATTCTGTGTTTGAACATTGGTCTGGCTGAATTATGTTTTTACAGGACTCGATTTGATTTAAATCTTAAATTGAGATTTGGACTGACTAGGGACGAACATCTTCACTGGCACCATAAATACATACTTTACTTGCCATTGCTGTAGCAATGATCATTATTCACAATTACAAAAGGGAAATATAGATCTAATGACAAACTGTGTGGTTTCACTACACAGTAGGATTCTTGTCTCATCTAGATAGAGCAGCTTTCAAGACTTGGTATTGCTGAAGTAACTGAAGGGATACTTCAGAAAGCCCCGTTAGTCTTTTCGCATGCCTCACTTACACAGGCTCAGCCTCCTTGAAAATGCCTCTCAGTGACTCCCTAACCTCATACCAACTTATGCCAAATATATCCCTGTATTCCTAATGAAAACCCATAGGTTTACGTGGCACCTTACTAATCCAGTTGCCCTTCGACTGAGAAGAATTCCCTAGCCACATGAAATCTGTGTTTCTTTTCATATTATTTTATTCATGAACTCATAAAAACTCATGAAAAAGCTATTGCATATTTGATCCACCCACTAATAAGACTGTCCCTTTTTTAACAGCTATTTACTATTCAGAAATATAAATATCTGGAATGCATTATAGATGATGTTTAACATGTTATCCTATAATGCAGGAGGAAAGACTCAAGGTTCTTCAAGCAAACAAGAATTTGAACTCCCATATCCTCTCTCGTTGATGTAACTCCCTGGGTATTAAATAAAGGACAACTACTTCACCTACATCTTGCCTGAGGTCCAACCCACCATGACAGTTCTAAGTACACAGAATATAGATATGCCTATAGAATAGGCATGAAAGGAACTTCAAGAGGACATTTCTAATCCATCTTCCTGTCCAACACATGACCAACATAACTGTTTTTTTCTAAGATATTCTGTGAAGTCTGCCATTCTAATAAAGCAAGCCTGCAAATGAGATGGACTCATTTGTGGATCATAATGTGCTAGAGACAGTAGTGGCATAGCACAAAGTAGTGAAAGTCAGTGTCATGACACTAGGAAAGTTGCTCATCTTCAGATGTACAAAACTGTTACCTAGAGATTCTAGTAGACAACTGATGTGCCTAAATGACATTATACAGACAGCTGTCATGATCTGGAAATGTAATTGAGCTGGGAGTTGTCCTTAAATGCTAAAGAAATATCCTGCTTGTTTCTGTCCACTAAAATTGGAGTAGCAAATAATACAGAAGTTTTAGATATGCAGCTTTCTGGCTGCAAACAAGCTTTATGAAAATGATTAACTACAGCTTTATGCTTTAGTTCAGATGTATGGAAAGCTGCAGTGGATACAACAGATTCAGTCTGTGCCTGACCTCCTTCCTAGCCATCCTGACATCACTTTGTCAATGGCTTCAAGTGATGACACCAATAAAAATGACCAAACCTTTGTTAAAAGCCATTGCGTGTGTCTAAAATGGAAGTGGAGTAAAAATGTTTACACGTCAGCAACAACTATGGGTAACCATCGTTGTAGAACCTGACCATTAAGCACCGTGAACGCTTAAGCAGTTCTAGAGATGTCCAGGAGCAGACACTTTAACTTCACCTACGAAAATTTAAGATCTTTGCCTGTGTACTATAAGTGACTCTAGAATTAAAAGACAAATGGACAAATGTTTTGAGGACCTACAATTTGCGTTTATGTGCCTAATATTGGTGTTTGAGGGCTAACATCTTTTGCAGATTTAGCCATTAGTCTAGAAGCACAGAGCTAAATTCAGCTCTGAGGTAAACAACCGCAACTCTATTGGAATAACAGAAGAGGAATGAGTTTGCTAGATGTATTTGGCACATCATCGTTAATGTTCAGAGCTGTACAGAGTGTAAGTGCCCACTTTTTTACTGAGAACAGTTATCCCTCTCAAAACCTATCTAAATAGAGCAATGTAACAGTAAATTGTACTTTGCTTTCATGAAACATATCAAAGCTTTATTTAGAAAAACTGTTGAAGTAAATCTAAATTGCCTAACCTGAAATTGTGATACAGTTAATAGCTTGCTTTCAATTTTATTCAGTCTTTTATTTTCCTCTGAATGTGTTCACTAAAGATAAACCATTAAATATTCAGGCTTATGATTGTATAAAAAGACTTTTTCACTGAAGACAGTATTTCTCCACTGAAATCAGTTGCTACATGTGCTCAGACTGGTATTACTGGACCTTCCCATAAGTGGTCTGTGTTTTCAGGAAGGTTTCACCCTGTTAATTAAATCATTAATACTCCATTATCGAAATTTCAGTTGACATATTTACATTTTAATGAAATGATCACCTTTTTTTCTTGACCTTATGTTAAAAATAGAAAAATAACTTATGTAATTTCTTTAATTGCTACTAATTATGTTAAGCAGGACTTTTTCATTAAAAAAAAAGAAAAAATAAACCCTAAGGCCTCAGCTGACAAATAACAGGCCATGAATAAAGGTCAGTCTCTGAGTATTAGTCTCTCTTTGTTACACAATATGACTGCAAAATCTAAAATTCTTATATTTGGTATGACTGACTAAACTAACAGGTATAAATGTGTATCACCCACACATTGTAAAATGAAAAGGTTGGGTAGAGAAAAACATACAGATAGAACTCGTATTCTGATGCTGAAAAGTATCTATGACCAGAATTTCTTCTGGATCTAAAGCTATAGAACCAAGGTGTGACAATCAAGGTGCTCTGCATTTAAGAAAAATAGAAAATAAAACAACAATTAACTTTAAAAGGAATCTTATTCTATCTTTATATATTTTGCTTTAACACAATTAACAGGGTAATTCTTGTAGATCCTAACACTGTCACTTCCAGTTAAATTCTGACGAATGCATCCTGTAATTTTGAGAGAATTTTAAGTCCTTAGTTCGATTTCATTGAATGTATGGTTGAACCAATGGAAAGAGGAGCAGTCTGGTCAGAGATGCAGCCTGTCAAATATACCAAATACAGGATTTAAGATTATTCATTTCAAGTACAAAAGACAGTTTACTTCAATCATATTCATATCCCATGACTTTCATAAGTAAAAAGTAACATTGCTATTATTGTTTAGGGAAAAAATTATGCATGTGAATGAACACATTTATCCACTATTCAGTAGTATTCAGTTGTTGAAACGTGTTGAACTGATATGAATTTCAGTTTCAGTTGATTGAATTGAAATTCAGTCACAGTTTGTCTTTTTTTAAATAAGTTTATTATACCATTAGAACTAATTTCACATTATTTTGGTAACTAGTCACCAAAACACTAGCAAATAACAAAAAAAAAGTCATCAAACTGAGTAGCCGTAATTCAAAGTATTTTATGCAAATTTATACAAAACATTTGATCATCAGGATTTAACAGATACTCAACTTGATCCAGAGTCATCTTACTATTCAAGATAGACTGAAAAGAACACAATGACTTTTCCATTAACTTTAAAGGAATATCGTTGGATTATACACCAATGTGTAAATTGAAAATGGAGTCGCTTAAGTGTTGATGTCTTCAAAATGGACCCAGATACAAATAAAGTCAACTTTTGTCAGTATACTGTGGGAAATATAATTGAACAACCTTCACTGTGGTTTCTGTTTAATTTTTTTTCTGTGTGGGCAGCAATAAGCTCACATAGACATTTATGCACATTCTCACCTTTTTAACTTGCATATGTATGAACTGAAATATTACTCAATAGGGGAAAAGTTCTAATACTACTGCTAAAAGAATAAAAAAAGTTTTACATAAACATATTGAATAGACAAGGGAATATACCATAATTAGTCACACAGTTTTACTTTCCTATGGCAATAGTTGTCCCTGTATGCTACTTATCTTTTAAGCTCTCCAATTAACAGCAACAGTATTCAGGATATGGTGTTTTGGTCAGAGGTTAAAAATGCAAAATAATTCATTGGATCTTTGATCTGTTTCTAAGCACTTGTTCTAAGTTTACTGTGCCCTTGAGGTTGGGCCGTAATACAGCACACCCAGCAATCATTCTCAAATCCCTTTCATCTTTCCGAGCTTATTTCATGAGTAAAAACCAGCGCAGATGTCAGATGTTTTTATGTTTCCCCCCATGCTTCCCTAGACATTGTTTTCCCTTTGCTGACAAAACATATAAAAATTAGGAAGTGAATTGTTTTGGCAAACAGGAGTTGTCATTAACCTTTTAATTTCCCTTGATGGAATGTATGATACATATCCACTATGATATTTGTGTGTCTGTATGTTTCAGTCTTCTCTCTTTACACATCTTCTACAGCTTTTTCCATGTCAGACAAGACAGCCCTGGGTAGCTGTCACTCATAAAATTCAGACATACAAATTGTATTTCATTAAACCAGCTGTATCAGATAACAGTTTCTCCCCCAGCCGCCCTTTTGAATTCCAGACTAAAGGATATCTGAAACATTACTTCTTCAGCCTGCTAGAATTGTAGAATATCAATGAAAAATTGAAGGAAGTTGACTTGAGAGATAGAGTAGGATAATAATATTTAAAAAACCATGATTATTCAGTTTTGGGATCTATTAATAGGATTTCTCTGTTTTTCTGACTGTCCTTTCTCCTTTTCCATCTATATTCTTCTATCAAATTCTGTGATTAGTGCCAGACAAACTTGATGAAAGCTGAAAAACCGCAACTCAACATTTCTGAAAATCAGCTATACAGCCCACATATTAAAAGTATCAGGCTGCTTATTTTTATTATTTCTGAAGATACAAGGGGTTACACTGATCTCCAGAATCTTAAACTCCATTCAAAATCAAGTTATTCATATAATTTTCTTCAAAATCCTTACCTTCAGCATAATTACTGATATATCTGTTGAAGTTTTCATGGAAACAAAATGATTACTTTTAAATGGATAGTCATGTTGATACTCATTTTTTTTAACCCTCTCCATTACCTTAACCATTATAACTGGGGAAAAAATATTATATGCCATCACCAACAATCAGAATAAAGTTTTGCAGAAAGAAATACAAACTGAAGGTGAATGTTTTGTTTCTCCCCATGAACAGGCTTTGAATGCCATGTCTGGCATTTGTTGATGTTTTTAAGCAGCTGTATACCCACACATCTTCTTCTCTTATCCTCAGAGGTAACCACGCTCCCTCTTCACCCTTTGTGCACTTGCTCTTAGTCTTTCAGAAAGACATTTTTTGACATGTACTGTTCCTCAGTTTAGAAGTCCTTTGCCTACTGATCACTTGCCAGGAAACACACCTCTTCCACTGACCTCTCTCACACAAAACTACCCATGTAAGGTTTTCATGGGCACAGCTGGGTAACATCTCAGATATGTGCTAGTCTTTTGAGACCTTCAAACAACACTCTGAATGAAACACCATGTCAGCATAATATCCTAAACACTTGAATATTCAAGGGATTTTCAAACTCTTGCCAATTCTCAATCCACTCAGATCTTTTATAATACAGGACAAAGATAAAAAGAAAAAATGGAAAAAAAAATCAATGTTTCTTAGAACTTTAACACCTTAATATCTAGTATCCGGTAAACACTACATTTCAATTATAAAGACGAAAAACCATTCTTAAAAAAAAAAAAAAATTCTAAAAACTTAGTTAAGATGTCAATTGCACATAACATACCTATCAGTCCATATCATGGAAACATTCTCTACTTTTCTACTTTTTAAAAAATAAATGTTCTCTCCAGTTATTAATTTACTATTCAAATATATAACATCATGCATTCTGTAAATTACAAAAGTTTTAAGGAAGAAAACAATTTAATTTTACTGATTTATTAAAATTCAGAATTTTTCTTCAGCATCTCCTTGACTGCAACAAATATCGCATTTCCTTTAATATCTTTTTTACTAAAATATCCCCTCATTGCAAAGCAACTTTGTATGCATGTATGTCAACACAGAGACATTAATGGGGTCTCAGGTTCTCCAGCCTTCCCTCTCTCATACTTAGCACGGTGATGGTATTAGGGAAAGCAGGACCAGCTCCATACTTACAAGTGTCATGTTAGAAGAAGGTCCTCAAGACAAAGTCCTTCAGCAGAGAAAATTTCTTAAGCCATATAAATATTGGCTATCTGCACCTGCCACAGAGACCACGGCAGCTGCAGTGGGATGCTGGAGTGATAACAGTGCTGCAAGAAATGGAGAACCATAGAGAGAAGGGGAAAGCAAATACATCTCCCTCATCATCCCACAGAATACATATTTTTTGCTTATATGTATCTATTTCTTGAGTTTTTTTTCAACAAGGTAGTGGAAAAGTTTACCGGGTTTTCTTAGCTGATAAATTATCGGAAATTTCTTCTATATTTAATATGCTTGGTTTGTTGCCTAGGGGAAGAAGAAGAGGGAGAAGTAAGTGGATATGCTCTTCCACCTTCCTGGACACTACCCTTTCCAGTTTAATAGCATGAACTGATCCTGAGTTAAAAGAACTGTAAAAGTCTTTAGCAACACTATGATCTTCGAGTAAGCATAAATCACATGCAGGGCTTCTATGCTGTTCTTAATCACATCAGATTGTGTAATACAATAAATGTTATTAATCTGAGCAAGATAAAATTACAACTTCCTTTGTCCTTATGAGATTAACTCTTTAAAACAGATAGGTAGACATATATGAACATTTTTTTATAAAAAGTAATTTCAATATGAAGCTGGTTCTTGTCAATCAGTTCCAGATTTTTCCAGATTTTTCTTGGCTCCTTTTAATGTGCCTTTGTACTCTGGAAAGTGGTAACACATGAATTGCTGCATCTTGAAGTATTCAATCAGCACTGCATATATCAAGGCAGGAAGCAGAATATTCATGATCTATCGAAAATCCTAACCTGAGTGTGCTTCTTTTTATTTCCTATAATCTACACAGTAGTCTTCCTGAACTAACATAGAAAATGAAGAAGAAATAGCAGAGTGTCTCTGTGACACTTAATCTTTAGTTTTCCAAGGTGTCATGTGTTTAGTAAGACTGCTTGTTGGATATGGGGGGTTTGTTTTAATTCCAATCCAGTTTCAGAAAAGAAAAATCATTGTTTCTGGTACAGTACTTAAACCATATAAATATCTAGTATGCACAGGATTCACTTACAGCTAGTAAATATATACACATTTTGGATTTGATTTTCAGAAATGTCAGGATATATTTTAACACTTTCATGAAGCAAATTTTTACTACTCTGGTATTTGTAGCAAAAGAAGGAATGAACTTGGGGATCTTTTGATCCTTTTGATGTTGTTTCAACTTTTAATGCTGCAAAGTAGACTGGGAAATCAGACTATAACTCTATTTATTTTAGATACTGTATTAGTTTTCCAGAAGGCTTGATAGAAAGCTGAAATTGATTTGGAAAGCCTTATGCCATATGGTTAAAATTCAGTGAAGCTCCTGACAAATGCGGTTCTTAAACCCCTCTCCTTTTTCAGTAGTGTATTCTCATACATTTCTTCTTTTTCCAGTAGCACAAGGACGTAATTCCTTGTTCTGCTGGGATTTTTTCGCAAGCATATATGCCTGCATATGCATAAGGCAGTAAGCAAAGTTTTCAGGATAAAAATGCCATAAAGACCCATCTGTATTGTTTTAATGTTTTAAATATTTTTGTCTTAAAGTCATACTGTGCTGTTAAAGACCATCTACTTTGACATGTATTTCATAACTGTTTTAGCACATCAGATTTTCTTTGCAAATTGTTAAAACTCAAAAGCCGTCATGCCCTGCCAGAAACGGCACATTAATCACCCCACTGGTGCGTTATGAAATTCTTTCAACATAAGACAACCTTTACTCTGAATGGAGTTTGTTTACTGGTGAATAATAGCTATATTTTTAGGCTTTTAACACTGCAAAGTTCTTGTAACCTTTCAGACAAATTTTTTTCTTTTGTACTCTGGCAAAGAGACTCTTGTTAACTCCCCATATGCCTGATCCATCAGCCTAACCTGCTGCCCGTTCTGATCCCAATTTACTTCTCAGTTGTACACACTGTGAGGGTTAATCCCCTTCTCAGCAGTTCAACCTCTCCTGCAGGCAGGTCTTTACCTCTGTGGAGAGGTAAAAAGTCTCTGCCTCCTCGCCCCATTCCCTGGGACTCTTGGCACACACGGATGAGTTCACACGGATGGTATGACGCAGACCAACTCAGTGACACTTCCCATTGCTCTCAGCAATTCTTTCTCTCCTTTCCCCACACGCAGAGATTGCAGCTTTGACGAACTCTGCTGAGGTGCCAGATGACTGGGGAGGTGCTCCCGTACTCAGACAGCTGCGCGGCTGTGTACAGACCTGCCTCCTTATACCATACGGTGGCCTAAGTTGGTGAACAGAGCTGAGACTGGCTACTGTACAAATTTGGACTTGTCCCCCCACCGACTTAATAGTCTTCAGACTATAATGTTTAACCTTTTGAGGGACTCCAGAGGTATTCACATGGATTTGTTCCAGCAGCTTTGCATAATGTAGTAATGAACTACTTTGCTGACAAATCAGCGTATCTCCATTTTGCCAAACTAATTCATATACGTTTAGAATCTGAGCGAGTATTCCAAAATAGGAGGTGGAGATGCGAGTATTTATGAGCCTATTCATGATCGCAGTGACATCTTACCATTCTTCCGTCTGAGAAGGAATCTGACAGAGGTCTACTTCAGTCAGTCAAAGTGATGCTTTTTTGTCGCCTTGTTACTGGCAGCCATTGCTTATAATGATGAAATAAATTTATGATCTGTAACTCTTCCTGCTGTTAACATTTCAACATCAGTAGGACTTTCCCACTTAAGGTATTTTCTTGCTGGGCATTGTTCCTGTTACTTGGTTGGGTTCAAGATTTGCTTAGAATTGTGATGGAAGTTTCACTGAGTCAATACCTGAGTTTAAATAAAGTAGTGTAACTCTGAATAAGGTAACAGTTCCAGCTCACTCATGCAAGAAAGGCTTAAAAGTGCAGTTCCTTTGTAGGCAATGTAAGCATTTCTATCAATGTAAGAAATTCCATCAGCAAATACTGTGCACACATTCAATTAAAAGATAACCTTTGCATCAAAGCACTTTAAAACCTCCAAAAATCCTAAATATGAACAGTGTGATATACTAATGACCGTTATAGAATGATTTTTTAAAAAATAAAATCCTTAATTTTTCAGTAAACGAGGGGAAAAGTCTTGAGCCCCCCCCGCCCAATTGTCCATGTTTTCGAAACTGGTTCTGTAGTTATGCATGAAGAGAATACAGTAGCTGCATTTTCAAGGATGATCCAGGAATGTGCTGTCAATAAAATTACAAAAAGCTTTTTAAGAATCCACACCCAAAACTCTCATGTATCTCCTTGCAACCATAAAGGAGTCCTTTTAAGGATGCTCCATGTTCTGAAGGTCGAAAGTATAAAGACCTGTTTGCACGTTAGTGTCGAGCAGATGAGAGGAGACAGGACGGCTGTGGGAATGAGCTCCCCTACACCACAACTCTGGTCCCCGCCACCCTACCCAGCGGTTCAGGAAATACCAGCCAGGCTTGGGTGCATTCCCCGATCAGCTGCTTCAGGGGGCTGCCCTCATCACCATGCATGAGCAACCTACCAGATCTTTTCTGCATTGCTTCAGGAGCTGGTTTCTCAGCAGTTGCGGATATTAGCATCCCTCAGATGTCCACAGGCATTCAGGTTCAGACTGCTTCAGACTTTCAGCAGCAGGTGGGTTTATGGTATGGGAAGCTTAAGTTCTGACAGTTCTTTCTGTGGTCTGACTTAAAAGATTTCTTCCTGGAAATATCTGGCCTAGAAATCTTCAGTAAACTATAAGAAGACTAACAAATATTTTATGAAGGTGAAAAAGCCACAGTCTGGATGAATCAGGCTGTGAGGCTGACGGTAATGAGATTGCACAGCACTCAAGCGTTTTCTTGCTCACAGGCACTACACTCAGCAATGCTAAAAATGCTCTATAAGCCTTTTTACTTTCTCCCTGCCTCACAAATTTGTGCCCAGTAACAATGGAAATACTGAGCCTTCAGAAGTTGCCAAACAACAAATTTAACATACTTGGAATTACTATTAAGGGAATTAGAGTGAGGAACTGTGACTGGAATGAATTGTTATGTTTCACTACTAGAAAATACAGGCATCAAAAAGGCATCAAAATATTGCCTGTTCTCCATTAAACCTGGCCACTTCACATCTTTCTCCAAGTCTGGCATCAGCATTTTGAATGTGAATACAGTCTAAGAATGTCTGCAGTACAGATTTTCTTTTTAACATTCAGCATTTTTTTAACATTTTTTAGGTTTTTTTGAACAGTCTTGTCCATCTGCTTACTGACTTTTTATGAATTATTTTGGAGAAAGATTAATTGTGTGACAATTCATTCTGATGGTTACTGAATCAACTCTTTCCTAGAATAAACAGAAAAATAATTATTAAAAGAAAAAGATCTAAAAAATCACCTGTTTTATAAAATTGTTCTGGAAATTAAGAATTTGGCTCTGCAAACTGGCTGTGGGTTGGAGCACAGAAACCAAATGCAGAAGAGCTGTTTTTTCTATCACAAGATATGCACCTATGATGGCATCTCCAGTAATGCTATTCAACCCGTCTGAAGATGACTAAGAAGAAATTAAAATAATAATAACTAAGAAGAAATTAAAAGCAAAATGTTGGCGCAATTAACAGGCAAAATCCTATCATGGGAAAATTGTTTAACATGAGCTTGCCAGAGATTTTATATGTTCATGAGCTTTCACAGAGAGGGTTAAAAGGCTTTATTTTGTTAAAGAGCTAATTCCTAACAAATAATCTGACAAACTAATCTACACTTCAGATTTGCAGAAATAAAGGCATTTGTTACAAATATAGCGTATAGAAAACAAACCTGCAAATATGAATGTAAAATGAGTAAAGAACATAGACAAACCTGCAAGTTCCAGGAAAACACTAGTGAAAACTGGAATACTGATAAAAACAAGGTTATCAAGCCTGACATTAACTATAGTAGGCAAAAAAGGTACTGAAAGACAATGGAGTGAAAGGAGTAGGTACTGCTTAGCAATACATTGGCTTTTGAAACGTCTTTAACTGCGTAGAGAGTGAGACTGGAGACAGGTAGACCAAATTATAGCAACATGAACTTACAGTACGAGCAAAATTTCAGTGTGTGAGGAGTATCTTCTAATTGTGAGATCCACTTACTAAAAAGCTAGAGTGGAAGCACTCACATAAAGCTACTATTGCCTTCATAAATTAATTAGAACTGTTTTTCACTGTTTCATCAAAAAAAATGCGAATAACAGCTGCAAAAGTTTTTAAAACTAACTTTTGCTGCATTTCAAAAATTCTTTGACAATTAGAAGAGAGATGATTTGCCTCCTTTCAACTGCTACTCAGATTTTACTCCCGAACACCGTTGAAAGGTAATGGAAGAAACCATTGTCTCAACTGTATTTGGTATCATGCATTTTTATAGCATCTATCCAATTAAGATAGGGGAAATTTATTTTAATTCCTAGATATTACTTTTAATGAAGAAATTGACACTGCTTAACAGCACGATGTGTAACTTAGACGTGTCTTAAAACTAAGTTTTATTTTTCCCTCTGTTCAAATAGTTTATGTCCAGCATTACTAAGGGAACATTCAAAGCAAAATTGTATCCCTTTCATTTAATTCTAGACAAGTACTGTATAAAAGACGTTAAGACACTCTCAGAAAAGAAAGTCTCAAGAATATGAATTTATACAGAAATACAAAATCAAGGCATTGATTTGTCCATGCTGTAGCACAGGCTGTGAAGTTTCAGTGCCCCCAAAAGTCCCATAAACTTCTCACATTCAGCTACCATTTGGGAACATTTCCTGGCTAAAACAGAGGCTTCTGAGATACAATTTTCAGAGGGAATCTAAATGGTGATACAGGAGTGCTCTGGGAGAACAGACTGACCTTGAGTTAGAGCAGTGCCTCCACAAACACAGACATTTCCTTTCCTTACAGGCTGTTTAGATGAGGTTGCCAGACCTCGCTTCTTGCAGTGCCTTTGCAGAACAACTTTGTTCAGGTTTATTTTGTTAAAAGAAGAACTAATGTGAAGGTTTTCTCCTGCCATTTCATGGTATGCTCGAATTTACACAGTAAGCCTAATAGTTAGACATTATGTTTTGATCATTTTTGTTAAAAATTTCAGAAATGCCAGTGGCATGACATTTAGTGCTACAAACTCAGAAACACAAACAAGAGTAGAGCAGTCATAGTGTTCAAACGTGTTTTCTTATCTTTATCTTATGTCTATTTAGTTAATCTTCCAGTTATACTAGAAATTATGCAGTGTAGTAATAATACTTGTAACACACCCTTCAAATATTTCTTTGCCCTGCTTTTCAGGCAAACATAGATTTCCTTGCATCTCTTTCAGCACATTTATAAAAATACATGAGGTGTTTTATGTAGCCCATTTAAGAAAGTTCAAGAGAATTCCAAAGCACAGTAGACATTAAGAAAAACAAATTAGAATTACACGTGATATACATTCACTCCTTGAATCCTGCGTTTCAATGTATTTAGTGACATCAAGCCACAGGCTGTTTGCCCAATTAACTAATTAACAAAGAAAACAAAAGGGGATCACCACTGAAAGGCAGAATTCTGTAATTATTTTCATACACTTTAAAATTCTCAAAATTTTTTCCATATTGGTAGTGAGTAATTCACATTTTAGAAGCACAAGGATTACACAACTGTCACACTGAAAACAAGTTAGAAGTAATATGCACATAAAAAGATCAAAACTGAGCCTTCAGATATTTCACAGTATATTTTTTCTTGAAATTGAGGTGCTTTTAAAGTTCAGAGTTTCATGAAAGGCAATCTTTGGCTAAAATCAATGTACCAGGAAGATAAAAGGTGAAACAATCTGACTGCAGTGATCAAAGCTTCGCAAAAGAACGATCCAAAACCACATCCCAGGCAACAAGTCCTTTAAATGCAATATGGCTTGTACCAAAAGTAGAACTGATGAAACTCTGTAAATCCATTGAGGATCTACTTTTCAGAGTCTAAAGTGGAACAGGCTCACCCTCACATGCCGCAATTGATCAGACTGGAGGAGAAGGGTGGGGAACGTCCCAGCTTTCTCCCATTTGCTGACTGAATGGGCAGAGTGGCTATGTTCTTCAGGGACTAATAGTTCAGGGGTTAGTAAACTAGAGGGTTTTCATGTCTAATAAGGGGTGAGGGAGAGAAAAGGGATATCGTCTTTACACCACAAAACAAAAGTTTGATTGCTACCAACTTCATGAAAGCATGGGACGCACCAAAATCAAAACAAGATTAGCTAAAGGTCACATTTCTGTTGACACACCTAATAGCGGGCTCTAAAGGAGGGACTTCAAAAACATCATTACAGAACAGACCATCTCCTTAGTGAACAAAACAAAAAGCAGCCAGATTATGCTAGGAAATATTGAAGAATGTTTTCGTCTAAAGAACAACTTGACTGAAGCTGAAAGCTCCCCACCACTCCAGCAGTGCCATGAATTGCAGGTGACAGAAGTCAGAACCCGGTCCTCTGCATCAGGAAATATTCTGGACTGCAGGGAAAGGCCAGTTCTTAGGAAAGGCCATAGCCATTACTTGATTCCACTGATATTTTCATTGCTTCTAATGTCATTAATATATATATTTAAATACTGGGAATACTGTATTATGGCTAGAGAAATTGTAAAACTTCCCCTCAGCATGTCACTTTAATATGAACCCCTGTTAAAGGCTCAGGGTTTAGATGAAAGTTCTGATTCATTTCAAGAGCGCTGACATCGCATCAAACATTTCTGGATTTGCTTACTGCTTATCCAGGGGGTATTAGTGTGGGACAAGAACGTGATGAATGTGTGAATAGTTCCTCAGACCTGCTTAAAAGCTCACAGTCAACCCTTCTCAAAGATTTTGAAAGGCGGGGGGAAAAAGAGTGATTTCACTTAAGATTATTGGCATTGCCTGTTCAAGGTGAACAAATGACAGCTTTCTGAGAGCAATGCCATTGTGGTTTTGCTGTTTTCCTTTTTTTTTTTCCCAGCAACCTGATAAAACATAACCTTGAGATCAGTCAAGAGGCATTTGCAGTTCAATCCACAGATTAGTTGCAGGAAATAGCAAAATCTTACATTCAAATAATTTCAGAGAAGTGAGATTACACATACACACCCCTCAATGAAAAAAACACCCAACAGTGATTACAGAATTAAATTATTTTATCAGGAAGGTTAGAAAAGGACTCTATTAGAAACTTTTAAAATATCTTCTGTTCACAGAGCATTATCTGTTTAATACGATGTCTTCCATCAAATAATGGACTTCACCAACATAACTGTGCTCCCCTCAGTTTATTACAATGTAGGAACTGCTTAAAATTATTAGTTCTCATTCATTTTGTGCTCTTCATTTGTATCTTGCATACTTCTAAAAAACAACTATGAAGAAGAAAGAAGAAAAGATTGAAAATTTACAGATTTAATGATGCAATCAGTGAGTGAATTGATTGGGTTTGTATCTCTGAACCCTCCTGTGGTGATAAAGGCTCACACAAGATGATACTTACAGGGTAAGTGGTTAGATCATTTTAGACAACTGATCAGCAAGCAGCGCACTACTCAGGATCAGTTCACTCCTCCCTCTGAGGGCGTTTGACCCAACATCTTCTGTCTCCTCAAAGAACACTTCCAGCTTCCTTCAAGCTTCAGCACACAGCAAAGGACTATTCAATAAGCCAAATGAAGAGAGAATGTCTGTATATATTAGAGGTTACAACGTGCTCTCCCTAGAAAATCTGGCAGTCTAGATGTGAAGACAAAGCAGAAGCACACTCCCTCACTTTTGCAGTAAAGTAGTTATCAGAACATCTCAGATCAAGACAGTGGACCCATGGGACGAGGTAATAGATAAGTAGAATAACAGGTCTAGCCATCATTACAGGCTCACTTGAGCTTATTATCTCTGGAGCATACAGTTGGAGAGAACACCAACTGTGCAATAGTACTCTCTGTTGTTAAGAACTCACTGTTTTATTAGTGAAGAAAGACATGGAAGAAATGAAGTTTCCTTTGCCACCATTGTTAATTTCTGCCCGCGTAGATTCCAGTCAGTGCACTGTATTTCACTCCAGCTTACATCCTTAAGAATTTAGTGCATATTAACAGAAAAAAACACTTATGCATCAAGAAAGGAAAGTTAACAACTAACAAAATATCTCATAAAGACAAAATATGTTTGATTTTAAGTGATGAATAGTAAAAAATAGAAAGCTCACAAAAAGGTCACAAAATCCAAGCATGTTTGAAACTTAGGAAATTTATACAAAATTCATACTGCTCTAAGATTTTTTTTTGTAATTAGTAATTACAAACTGAGAGCTTTTTAATGTACTGTTTTGGCCCAGAAAGGCACAAATCTGATTTTTAATTTTTTTTTTAGACCTGAAAAGACATCTTTTAAAGCATGTCCTCTGAGGAAAGATTTTTGTTGCAGCCATTCTTTCTTTCTCTTTGGGATGAGCTACTTTACTTTTTCTTGCTTCTTTCACATCACGCTTGAGGAGGCCTAATTTCTTCAGCCTACAGGGATTTTCACTAATCCCCCTGTGAGATTATCAGAAAGCCCACCTTCCTCCCCTGTGAAGGTTGTATGTGCATTTATTTTTCAGAAGCACTTATCATTTATTTCTCCCACCCTAAAGACTGCCAATCCTACTTGAGGCAGATAAGAGCTTATTCTATTTTATTGCATTTTTACCTGGAGGTTTTGTCACCTTCGTGTAGTTTCATCATATCTCAAAGCAAGGTGTTTCTTTATTGTCTATTGCTAAGAGCGCTTACTAAATAAATTTACTCCTATGCTGAGAAATGTAAAGGACTTCTATGATTTAAATTGTATTATACTGCATACTTTTCAGATCTGAAAAACATAAAGTTCTTCAAAGTAATTAATCTATGGAGGCTATCTTTCCAACAGGACATGACTACGATGTGTTATTCATTTCTAATCCCCAGCCAAAAATGCAGATTTGAACCCACTTTGGGTGGGGTTTGTTTTATATAAATTATTAGCATTGGTTATGCTGAAATATGAATCTTTGTGTTTATGAAGTGTGTTCAAATAATGAATCTCAAGATTTCTTTCTATGTAGTCTTATTGTTTCTTTTTATCTGTGGCCTTGTCATAAATATTCAGTGTTCCTAACACAAGTTTAGTGCTAGGCACTTGGGTCTTGGAGAACTAAGTAGTGTGGTTTGGATTTTGTTTTCCTCCCACTTCACTAATTTACTTCTTATTTTTGTTCTTAAAATTTATGGATTTTGTTATCAAAACTATCCATCAAAATTTAAATCTTACTAGAACACTTGTATTTATTTCATGGACAGGTGAAAAATGAAAGTTCACTGATGATCTGTAAATTAAGAATTCTTTTTTTAAAAAAAAAGTTCTTCAGTTTTAGCTCTGAAAACAGTCCAAAAGTAATACTGTTCAAGAAAATCCAGTCCAACACATATCTTTTAAACATTTCATAAGGGCATCAATGGAAAATATAGCAACCTGTAGAAGTTTCCAGGTAATATACAATTAACTCATTCATCATGCAATGTTTTTATACACATAACTTACTTGGATTCATGACTCAACATTTCTAATGTTAAAAATCTGTAGTCCTTTTTATTTCTCATAAATATTTTTTAAGGGCAGCATGATCGTGAAACAGGGTTAAGCATATGCAGTGATAGAGTCCCCTCATCACATTACTTCAAGCTGCTATGGTTTATCACTTTGCCTCAGAGAGCTTGCAAAATACAGCAAATCAAATCTGTTTTTAAATGCCTGTCTACCTCTGATTTGTTCCACAATTCAGGGAAAAATTCTTTTTGACGTTATATTGCTGAAGACAAAAACAATGGTATGTATAGCAGGCGACACTTTGTGGTAGATAGCATCTTCTGGATGAAATTAAAAGTGAATAGTTATTACGTTATTGATCTGACCTCTCCAAATTTGGAATACAAACTGCACAAAGACTTATTTTCTTAAATGATGGTATTCTTGAGAAGCCTGTCTGTCCAGTGTGCATCTATTATATAAAAAAGTGAACCACAGATGTTCAATTTAGCTTGACAGAAAGTAAGAATGACCCTTTCAGGGTAAAATTTTTTTTTCATGCAGGTAAATAGAATATCTAAGAACAAAGATTTATTTGCAGTTTGGGGAAAAACAAAATCATCAGATCCATGCTTATACTATTAATTTCTACACTGAAACTGAATTAATATTTTATTCCTCTTCCAATATGGGTGCAAAAACTTCTTAAATCCATTTAATAGCAATCTTCAAATACGTAAAAGGAGCTTATCAAGTAGATGGAGCGAGACTCCTTGCAGCAGTGCACGTTGGGAGGCTGAGACACAACAGACATTGAAGCAAGAGAGATTGTGACTGGATACAAGGAAAAACTTTGTGGACTGGAGATTGGGTACATGGGAAAACTGGGCAGTGGGAAAGGCTGCCCAGAAAGGCTGTGGAGTTTCCAACATCAGAGGTTTTCAAGACTCAACTGGATCAAGCCCTACGTAAGCTAGTCTGACCTCATAGCTGGCCCTGCTCTGAGCAGGAGGTTGGACTGCAGCCCTCCTGAGATCCCTTCCAATCTGAATTATCCTATGATCCTACGAAGTTTTTGGAAGGACTCACTGCCTTTGATGAAGTCTAGGTCAGCGCCTCAAATACATCATAGACTATTCACACATTTGAAACCATACCTGTTTCCACTGAAAATTCCCATTACTTTCAGCTGAACCAAGAGATTATTATACTAATAATAAATTCTTGGCTTTATATATCTAACTTTCTTTCTTTCCCATAACACCATTTAGAGCATAACGAGTTATGTATCTACAGAGTTCTTAGTAGTAGTAAAACCAGAAGCAGCTTAGTTATTCTGTATGCAAAGCAAATTCAGCACAATGATTAGTACAGCTTTCATCTTATTCCAATAACTATGAATTAGAGATAAAAAAGCATATCCCAGTTGAAGGAATAATATTTTGTTCCTCCAGTTCCTCTGCAGATAAATGTGATTTTATTCACTTGACCTCCAATGTTTTGGCAATGAAATTGTGATTAATATGCTGTGCATATCATTTTAACTTGCTGTGAAAAGGAACCAGCATATAGTTAAGCAGTCTTTCATCTGCGCCTTCAACATTGTGCTGGTGAAACTCTAGTCAGTTAGCAGAAATAACATGGAACCCATAACTCTATTTTATGAATGTGAACAGAGATTAGTCTACTTCTCACTGTAACTCCAATGAAAATGAACCATGATAAATAATAAATACTTTACACACTTTTTACTTTGGATTATGAATGCAATTTGAATAAAATATAACATGCATGTAGTCATTTTTCAACAGTGAAAAGATAATCAATGGGAATAATATATAGCTCCTAACTACAAGGATTTTTTTTTTTTAACTTCAGAAATCATAAACTGAGAAAGTGTTAAGCTGGTTTCCTGAACCTATGATTTTAATATGCTGCACTGAAGTTCTTCTATTTAACATTCAGTGTCTGCGACAGGTGAGAAGGAATACAACTTTTTCCACTAACATTCAAGGTAGAATTTAATGCACACAATTTTCTGAGAAGAAAATAGCTTAGGAGTCTTCCTCCAGACAGGGTTGTCTCTGTGCTCACGGGTCTTCCTCAGTGGTCTTCTTATAGAACTGCTCTGGTCTGTTTTGCTGCATTAGGATTCTGAATGAAGGAAGCAGCAGATACAGCATGGAAGTAAACAAGAAAGCATTTTCTTCCTGCTGTTCTGAAAACCAGTACTGGCGTCCTGATGCTGTTCCACAGTTCTTTCTTTACAAGTTTTATTTCCCAGCTAGCATTCAGCAGCAGCACAGGCTTGTATCTCTGATAGCTCTTTGTGGACGTTCTGCCACCATCACAGGCTTATCGAAGAGAGGGTTCAGGAATTGTTTATTGATATGTAATATCTTCCAAAATAATTAAGTGGAACAGCAAAAATGCCAATGTCTATCCACTAACTCCTCCATAAATGTGGTGGTGGTGGTAGTTTGTCAGGGAGTAAATAATTTTGTTCGGAAAAGTATGAACTGAAAGAAGTTTCCATAGATACAACTTTTCAAGCACATACTCATTATATATTGACAATACAGAAATACACAATTGACGGTTCAACTTTTTTTTTCCAAATTTTAAGTTATAACTAAATGTTACTGAGATTACAAATGGTCTACTACCAAAACAAGTTGAAATCTGAAAGGAAATAGTACAAGTTTCTAAAAGATACATGTCAATGTAATCCTCCATTTAGCATTACAGAGTGTGAAAACAATGATAATCATAGTCTCTCAGCCATTAAGTTTCTGATGTTCTAACTTCCATGTTCTAACTTCAAAATCCTTCACAAACCTTCCAAAGATTAACCTCTTTATTCACTGACAATATGTTCCAAGAACATAAAACAAAGTTCCACTGGCTTAGATCAATTTCTTTATCCCGTCTCTGATAGCACTAAGAGGACACTCCACTTAAGGACAACAGAAAAGCCTAACCTTTATCATTTCTCTCATATCCTCCAAGCAGTGACAATCATTTGAGATGTTAGAGGGTACATTCCTGCATATCCACTTTAGCAACCCCTGTTTATGGATCTCTTGTTCATGAATGTGCGGTCCTGTTTTGAACTTGATGATACCCTTTCTCATCCAGATGCAATTCTGAAAAAAATTCCCTTTTTGTGAGTTGCTAAATGTTAATTCCTGTCCTCACACCTGTAGAATTTTTTCTTACTTTTCTTCTGCTTAATGTTCAAACTTTTCCTTCTTCGAAAGCTCCTATAATGCAGCCCTACATTTCTATTCTTCTATATTCTGTGGAAAATAGACAATTGTGAAATCCATAGTGAAGGTATCAATCCACAGAGTAGGAGATGACTCTGTATAAATATCTGGCAGATTCTGGCAAAACAGCCTTTGAAGATCCCTCACATGGATCATAACAAGAGCAGATACTCGTAGACTCAACCACAACTTATTCCTGGTCTCAGTATAAAATTTGATCTGCTTTTTATTTTCACCCCTATCCTAAGTACTAGGATTTTTTTGAAACATCCATGTTTCTTTTCTTTACAAGGAAAATAATTTGAAATGTTAGATCTCCTTTAAGGATGTCATTCTCAGCAAAGCGAAATTCATAATGAATGTTCATTAATGTTCTTTATCAGTTCATTAAAGCTGCTTGTGCACTATGTTTATGAACATCTTTGATAAACATTTGGATTTGTTGTGCATGAACTGCTGATGAATAGTCATTAAACTGTCCCTAAGTTTATTCATTATGACTGCTTATTAATTTCTCATGAATTATTATAACATTCAAGCTGCTCTAGCAGTCATCCATAAACAAAGAACAATCACTCACAGTATGTATTACTTATTAGAAATAAATTAAAAATATAAGATTTTTTTCTAATGATTAGTGCACAGAAAATGTACTTTGTTCTGGCAGTAACTTAATCAAATCTACAGAAATTTCAGAGAAAATTAGTGAAAATTCTTATAATTTGGAGACATACTTTCACTTGCAAATCATCTGACAGCCAAATTTGATCCACATTGCTGCAGAGTAGCACTTAACTTCTTGAGTGTTTAAAAATGTCCAGATCTGTCTAGCATGCTGAACACCTCTATTCTCTATATTGTTAATATTAAGGGAATACTTTCTGCTGGGAATATAGTTAGCTAACACACACTCTTCAAACACTTACATTAACTAAATAGTAAGTAATGCAAAAATTTGTGCTCAAAAAAATCTAAACACTTCAGAATTATGGCAAACTATACAACTTTAATACTCTCATCCTGTGCAGAGCTGCCATTACTCAGTGTTTTGGTTTTGGCTGCCGTCGGCAACAAAAGCGCCACGCGGCCGCCCATTCCCCGGCCGGCGTGCGGAGGAGAATGAAAAGAAACAGGCAGAAACTGGTGGGTCGGGATAAGGGCAGTTTAACAGAACAGCAAACAGAGGGAAACAGGAACAACAACGATACAAATAAGCAGAAAACACAACAACGAACCGTACGACCCAGACAGCCGCTCTCCCG
>Ga0181612_136139_pt1 | contig 26942 bp, 16 predicted proteins | sample HoacroProtozoa21_FD_119630 | JGI IMG/M metagenome (GOLD analysis project Ga0181612, IMG submission 119630) | Hoatzin crop microbial communities from Cojedes, Venezuel. Combined Assembly of Gp0051906, Gp0051904, Gp0051908
CAACGTTCTTTGGCATAAAATTTAGCCACACTTCTCTTCTTTAAAAACAACTACCACCTTCTCCAGAGTTGTCTGCATGTCTCTGTGGCTGGTGTAGTATCAAAGTTCCCTTCCTTTACACTTCATTCTCTTTTCCTTTGAAATCTCTCACTAACCATTGCTTGTACCTGCACTCCAACATTTCAGTGTATTCACTGCCTGGCTTTCTTATACATATTTCAGAGCTGGTAAGCAACAGTAGAATTCCCTAGGAGGGGGTTGATCTGGAGAAATGCCGAGAGCCATAGCAATAAAATAAAAATCACAACAAACACCAACAGGGTATTATAGATGTTCAACACTATTCAGAATCAGATACTTAGCCTATGAATTGTGACAAGTTTTGCAGCCGCCTGCGCAGTCTAAAGCAACCCTGCAAAAACTGTATGTAATGCAATAAAATGGTTATTCTTCTTAGCTGATGTTACAGCGTAGGGATCTCTGCCAAGAGCTATGGACCTTACACGTGGTCCTTTGATAAATATCTTTGTATGTGCTTGGTATTAACAAAAGCATTACCATCTGTTTACCTTGCACTAACACACATCACATTTTTGCACAAATCCTGGCTTGTATTGCATAAGCCTAAGCGAGGCACGGTATCCATCAGAATGGGTGACAAAGGTTTAAATCAAGCAGGCCGTGTTTCAGCATGTTATTCATAAAACTAGGTCATGGGATAAATGTACTGTTGGAACACAGCTTTATACTAATTTTCCCAGTAAGATGCATCATAAATATTAACTGTCCTGAACACATATACACAGGCTCATGGCCTTGGCTCCAGGCCCTTCACATGGAAGCTGGAGAATGAGTTCTGACTTAAGGTAGTGAGAATGCGAGGAACTCTGAATTATCATCAATAATAGATTCTTTCCTGCCTCAAGCTTTTTGAGCCGCGCAGTAACACAGCACTGCATGTGGCAGCCTAGCACCATGAAGCCTGGTCCCACAACACCTCACTGACAGGAGCAGCCTTTAACAATGCTATGTGGGACTAAGGATCGTTTGCCTTAATGTGCTGCCCCTTCAGCAACCACCGTCATGGTGCTCTATTCAAGCAAGCTTTTAAACTTATACAAACTTGTGCCTCTTTACTATCTCCAGTGCAGCTCTGCTAATAACGTGGGCTCAGGAACACGCAGCCTCCCCTGCTCCCTCAAACACTCACTCACTCACTCACTCACTCACTCACTCACACACACACTCCATTGTACTATTATCTTCCAACAGAGTTTTCAGCTTGCTGATATCCGAAGCAGGTACGACTGCACACAGTACGTCTTATACGCTGCAGGAACTGCCAGAAACAATAGTGGAGCAATATCTAATTATTTACAGCAGCAGCACAAAGAAGGAGATTAAAATTATTTGTGATCATGGGTACGCATCCTTATTTCCATTCTCATGGTATTTCCTGCCTGAGTGAAAGGAGGAAGAACCAGAAATCCACTGAGAATGTCTGTCTCTAAATTTTTTCAGTCTGAAGAAGTATAGCCAATAATAACAGTATTCAGAGTGCTTTTCCCTGATAATTTTCAATGTGTCTCACAAAGAGGGAGAAGAATAATGATCCTTATTTTATAGACTATAACACGACCAACAAAAGACCCAATAAAGGAACCCAGATAGCTTGCCCTTTTCTCTAGGCTTTGCTATTGTTTAAGGATTAGGACCCACATTCAGGATAACACCTCAACCACATGCCTGACTTCAAGCATTTGCTTAAGTCGCATTGATTTAAGCACATGCTTAAAATTAGGCATATTCTTAAATATGTTCCCTAGCCGGGGCTTAAATTACCATCCAGTCTTCTGCGTGCATATTCAGATAAGACCAGATTTTATTTCTACTCAGGAAGAGGAGGAAGAACAGACTGGGTGCAGCAATTTTGCCCTTAAGTCATCCTGCTAGGGGTTTCCATATTGCAATTAAAAACTATATAATGTTCTTAGTTATTGCCAACAAAGTAAGTAAAGTTAATGGAATCTCACCAGAAGCAAAAAATGACGATGCCAAATGTCACCCAAATTGACTGAACTTTCAAAATCACCAGCGTTTCCCAATGTTGCTTTCCCAGATTTCCGTGTCAGAATTACGAAACCTTGCAGCTGAAACTAGAGCAGCAGCTAAAGAAATCTCAGGACGTGGCCAACTCCCACCTGCTAATGCTTCTGTGAATCAGAGAAACCTCCTGCTTACTCAAAAAACAATTAATCGCTATTATCCCCAAGTAACAATCTTTACCTACTCTTAAGTATATTAAGAAATTCTTTATGTTTACCTACACTTAATAGTACTCCTCTTCTTCTGCCTAATTTTGCTTTAAACTTTGCTTAATTTTTGTTGATCTGACAGTCATACATTTCTACATCTATCTTGATGAAGTACTTACAGCGGACTGTTCTTGAAAGTGGAGGAAACTCACAAAATTTGATGTCTGATTCGAAACTTTTAAACTATTTCATAAAGAAAAATCTCTCTCCCTACTTATTTCCCTGGAATTTTAATGTGGGGCATTCTAGTTTTAGACAGCAATGACTCCAATCAAGCCAATGCTTTATGTACTTCTCAGCTGGAAGGAAAAGAACGCTTGGCAAAAAATATTTTTCAAATGTGTGCCCAAGCTTTTGTTGAGTGAGATATTGCAAATTCCCATTGAGATCAGAGTGAAACTTGGGGCAAGGTGATTTGCCATCTCACCCACTTCCTTACTGTTAGCCACCTTGTTCTGTTTATTTGTTTCCATTCTGCCATGGAAAAAGAAATGCATTTAGGTATCTACTTTCTCAGTTTAGTAGCCCAAATATACTGAAGTGGCAATTCAATACATCCAATGAGATGAAGTTAGGGCCAGACTAATGATATACAGCCCTCTGAGTAAGCTGAAGATATCTGATGGCATTGTGCAGATATTGCATATAATATATGTCTATATATGATATAATATATAACTATTAATATCTAGTCAGAGATAACATGAAAAACCAGTCAAACCTGAATTAGACAAAGATCGTATCATGCTGGCATCATATGAGCAAAGATTAGGAGACCCTCCAGCCCCAGGAAGCTTCTCGCTGTACCCCCCCAGCTCCATTACATTTTGTGACTTTTGTGTGAGGTCATTCTGGTCTTTTAGATTGAGCTTTCTCTGGGCTCTTTATATATCATATACTGTGCTCGCTAAAGGGCACCACTGCGGTTCAAACACTCTGGCAGTATTTTACAGGAGCAGAAGAAGAAAATGCGCAATAGTGAGACCAAGCCAAACTCATACCATTTAAAAAAGTTTACTTGGCTCTTAACTGACCACATAAGTAATCAAGGGTTAAATCTTCTGTCTCCTTTAGGAGACCTACAAATGGTGTAAAGGGAGAGAAATTCAATTCAGCAGCCACAGAACAAGTAGTACATTAGCATGCTGTATTAAAGACAGATTGAGTATTTCAAACTGAATTCTTTTGCTTGACGAAAACACCCCTTTTAGCTAGTGTGTATGATTTGATTATCATGACAAATTTTACAAATACTGCCAGTGTGAATACAAAAATATCTGTCTCAAAAGCATCTCTATTGCAATAATGCAATCAACTAGTTTGATGTAACATGACCATTTTATAACAATATTTGTGAAGTTTTTGTCCCATAACATGAAGCTTTTCATTTTTTTCACTCTTGTTTGCATATAGACATACATAGTGTGAAGTGAGATACTATGAAAAACCGTATATAGGGCACCTGAATGAGTACCAAGTCATTTCCTTTCACTATTAGGTGAGAAAAATTCTAGTGATCAAGACCTTCTTGCAGAGACTTCAGATCAGCCAGTATATATGCCTGTGCCTCTTCTTAAGCTCTTGAATAACGCAGCTGAAACCAAAGGAAATATTTATGATCTGGAAGTTAGAAGCACGTTGAATACTTTTGCTGTCTTTCCAAAGAAGTGCTATTGAAAAATGTTTTGTCAATAGTAAACTCAGAACAGGGTAGTCCTACCGAGTGAGTAAGTGGGCAGGAACATATCAGCACACGGTGAGAAATGGTAGAAGGTTTTTAGCCATGTCCACAGCTTGAGAAATTCCAATCCCTATAATAGAGCCATGCTGATTTCTACCAATTAAAGATCTAGCCCTTTATTTTCTTTTTGATATATTTTCCCCTAACACATATATAATATTTTCCCAAAGGTAAAAGCAGCTTCAAAGCATTTTTAGAGGAACATTAAAGAGGAGGAAGTTGTAACACTGACTGCCATTATTTTATCTTGGACTTAACTGCAATTAAAAAGAATATAAAATGTTGTTGCTACCCTGGACACATACTTTTACATTTTTAGCCTTGGAAAAACACAGACTCTGACTCCTTGTGTCAGAGTAAGGGCCTCCGCACATTGTCCCTGCATTACGCTTTTTGATCCTGTTAAAAAATGTTACCCTGTGCTGCTCCATGCATCAAAGGAACGCTTGTACACACTGGGATCTGTTTCAGCCCTTAGGCAATGAGACCAAAAGACCCTTCTCATAAATTCTAATTCAAAAGTTTTTAGTTATCAAGAGGAAGTTTCCAATTGCTCTCTCACATGTGGGAAAATATGTAAGCTACTGAGAGGACCTTTTGTCTGCGACTTTAATGGGGGCAATTTGCAAGGGGGAGTGCAAAGGTTCTAATATGCAGTGTGCACAGACAGTAAGCAGGCACATACTTGGTATTTAATGAAGTTCCATGAATCATTAGCCATACAATAACCATAGGGTTCTATAAATCACCTGCAAAGATTTTTAGGCCAATAAGCTGAGCAGCGCAGTGGCAGAGTGGAGCACCTCAAGGAGACCGGGAAGCAGGAGGAGGAAGGAAAAGAAAAAGATAAAAGCGGGGCACACAATGTATTATCTCTTAGCTCGCCTGCCAATCCAAAATTGAATCCTGTTGGTTTAACTTGTTGGCTTTACAGGAAAACAAGGCAATAAAATGAAACTTGTCCTAATAAAAAACACCAGGATTTGCAAGAGGAGAATGTAGCTGGAAGATCACGTGTATTTTAGACATCCGAACTGGAAAATATGTGTGAGGGAACATTCAATTTTCTTTATTTTCTTCCTTTTTTTTTTTTTTTTACTTTTCTTTGTTAATTCACCCTGCTGATGAAACAGCTCTTCTGGAATTCCATTCCTTTAAAAACATCAAACCATATCTGTACAGCTAAACAAAAGCTTGATTTGTTCCAATTAGCAAAAATGTAAATGTTATTTGCAAGACAGATGCTCATGAGTGGTTTTCTTACGCTGCAGTATATTCTAGTAGCATATAGCTCTGTACCTAACCCGAAAAGACTGTTTTGCTGTAATTATGCAGGAAACAAGCTTCCCACTGTGTTTAAAAAAGCAGAATGGCCATGATCCTCTGCTAAGGCCAATATCCATTTTAGCTGTTTGGGAGGCCAGAGAGCGGATTGTCTTGGTTGCTGAAGTCCCTGCTGCAACACACTACAGCAGAGCAGTGGCATCTCACTCCTTCTCTCATACTCGCATATATTCTAAGGTGCCATACAGTAAGAAGTCACCCAGGCTCATTTATTATTCTTTTTTAATATTTGCAATCTTGGAAAATCATGGAAAGAGATCACCCTAGCACTGGCAACTGGCCATGCCATCTGTTAGGACAAGCAAAAAAAAAAATTTAATATTTGGGATTAGTACTGTGTCTTGCTAGCTTCAGAAATCTTTAAAATTGGGAGCCATAACGACCCAATTCATGCCCAGTGGAAGGACACCAGGAACAACACTTTAACACATCGTTTTCATTTGCCCTTCAGTGAAAGTTGGAGCCTAAGCCAGTCAGACCATAAGCCTAACCACAACACAGGCCCCCCTCAGCTAGCAGGACAAATTAAAACGGAGAGGCAACACTGCAACATTAGCTCAACTCCCACACTTTGTCTGCGTTTTCCCTCTCACCCCTATTTGGAGACTGGTTATAAAATTCAAACGGCCGCAATTGGGTCTCAAGGTGGCATCCTGCCTGACTTGCCCACAGCGTGCTGGTGGGTGAGATAAAAGGAGGTGACGGCGCCCTGTTAATGCATTTATGTTTAAATACCACCACTGCAAGCTAGTATATTCAATAGTTTCCAGCTAGTCCCTCATGATCATTTGTCCACATCACAATAAAACCACCACACAGCATGCTTGCCTGTCTCTGCCCAAGAGAGGCCCCAGTACTAAAACAGCAGGGAGGTTGCAGGTAAAGAATCCAAATAAATTAGCGGAGCAGTATGTCTAGAGTGCTTGACTGCCTGCACTGTGCCAAGATCTAGACTTGAGATTAGCTTTCCATCCAATCCATCACTTCGGGTACCGGGGTAGGGGTAAAGGGGGGAAAGATGGGTGGGAAACTTGGCAAGGAAATTGAACGTCGGAAAACTAAAAGATAGATACTGCCATAACCATTGCAAGACATACTACAAGACATAAAAGAGCCTTTTATTGTGACTATTCTCCATCCTGAAAGTGACACGGATAGCAATAAAACGACAAAACCACCAGTGTGATTCCTAAGCTGAGATCAATTTAAGAGCTTGGTTTGAAAGAATGATCACTGAATTTTAATTCACACAAGATATTCCAAGTTATAATGCAAAAATAGCGCAACAAACCCCACAAACACTTTCTGTGATACAGCTGCAAAAAACCAAATGCTAAACAACTCACAATTTATACCTATTTGATACAATTTTAAATAGCTATAGTTCATCAACAGAATTGCTACGTTTCCATTTTTTAAGTTTATTTGCTGAAAATTATGCCCATTGAGTAAAGAAAGTTCTCTTCTTGGGCAGCTTTTAAATTTGATATTCAAAGCTGAACTTTAACCTGAGGGAAAGAACGATTTCATTGACTCTGGGGCAGTGGGGAGGGAAGGAAGGACTGAAAGGAGGAGGAATGTTTGAGAGGAGTAACATCACGCAAACTGAAACTTCAGTATTTTCAGATGAATTTAGATGGAAAATATTCAGCAGTTTTACCCAATCCTAGTTCTGCCCATTTCAATCAGTCTTGTCTTCTGATAATCCCTTCTCCTTTCACTGAAAGAAGAGGCACTTAATCACTTAGTGCAGATAGATTGCTAGGAGGTTTAATTAAAACAACTTATTTTAAGCAATCTTAAACAAGAGGTAAAGGTATTTATTATTCTAACATTTGGAGTGGTATAGGATAGAGCAGAGGAATAACAACCTCTCTTGGTACTTGGTATCAGATTGCTCCTTTTATGAGCCATACGGTAGTGATTAGGAAGCTTAGTACCTAAAGTTTGTGTAGAGCACTGAAGCACACTGTTAGGATTTTTTTTCCATGTTTCTAAGATTCTGCTCCCCAGCAGCAATGCAGAAGACAGCAGTAGGATGCATGGAATAATGTTTACGACCGAAGTCATTAGTAGTGCAATGTCACCTCTTTGCAGGGAGCTCCCACTCGCTGCTTTTGTAGAGGAAGGTGTGTGCTCGCCTGTGTGTGGGCAAGCTGGTGCATGTGTGCTCATCAATGTCTTTCTAGACTGATGGCCTGAAATAATACCCGTGCATCCAAACACTTCCTGCTGCCAAGGGAATTCTGACCCACCTCCAAATGTTGCAACTGATCTGAATTTGAATTTCAGTAACAAGTTAATCTAAATGTCTGGATCACAATCCCATCTTTTTTCCACATTTGCAAACATTTGCCTCCAGATCTGGACTCGAACTTGCTAACCCTGCCCAATCCCTATTTCAGTCTTTGGCATTTCTTGCGCTGAATTACACAAACACATGCATAAAAGTGACCTGGATTTTCAGCTGTTATTCACAAGCTCATTTACAAGCAGGTATAGAACATGACAGGTCATTTTTCTGTTAAACCACAAAAAGGCAGAACTCACAAGTCCAACTAGCAGCAATGTCAAGAGATACAAGGAAATAAGATGCTCCACATTATAGTCTGTTACGTTTGTATAAGAGTATTTTTTGTCCAGATGAGATTTCTAGGCTAGGAAACTGTGCTTACTTAACTTAAGTCCATTTATTGCAAGTATGTCAGTACCATGCCTTGGATGTTTAAGGGATGTATTTGTGTCGGGGAATGAATGAAGGAATGTATACAGCTTTCTCCTTGGGAGGACTTCAGCTGAGATGGCTGGATGAAACCTAGGCCTCAAAACATCCCCTTGAAAAATTCCCCCTGATTTCACTGGGACTAGGACTTCACCTTTTCACTTATCTGGAGGCTTCGGTCATTGCCAATTCTGCTGTGATAATCGTTGCAGATGAATGAAGTAACTCCAATTTGTAGCATTTAATAACACAGCAACACAGTGGCTAAAACTAGATTCAGTGTCTGAGTCAGTTAAGCCTTAATTTAAACACTCGAAGACTGTGTATTTTGAGTGTGGGCCAAGTATTGTTCATGCCGAAATTATATGATAGAAGCCATGCTAAGATGTCAGCTCCAGCTAAGCACTAGAACGCAGTGTCGCGTGTGGAATGCCCAGACTTGTACTAGTCCTTAGCCCAAGTTCAGTTGCACGCCCAGCTGGGGACATCAGTCCTCGTGGCAGTACCCTGTGGTCAGCACTGGGCAAACGAGTCGGCAACGGGGCCGTGACGCCGCATGGGACAGGGTCAGCAGGACCTGTAAGGTTGAGCTGATCCCACTGCCGGGGTGTCTGCAGGCGCTTGAGCAAGGAGCCTGTGCCCAGCCGTGCTCCACCAGGATGCTCGTCTCCAGGCCCTTTCCTGACCAAGCACCTTTTGTCTCGGTGCAGCATCCCAGCTAAGCGTGGGATTCGCAAGCCAGCAGCGTGCCAGGCTCTGCACTGGCAAACAGCCGTGGAGGGAGTTGCAGGCCACCCTTCCAATGGCAGCAGGAGCCCACAGCACACACCTCTGCCCAGATGGCAATCTGGTGCCACCCCAAGGAGACCTAGCTGGGGACGCCGACTTTAAACAACCTCCCAAGCACTTATTGCCATTTTTGCATTATTCCAAGATAAAAGGGGCACTTCAGACCTGGGAAGTTAAAGGTTTGTATTAAAAATCGACTGTCTGCCTTGAAAATTATGGAGCTTGACAGATGGAGGATGAAAGGCTGCAGCAGAAGAAAAACATAGGCCACCACCCTTGACACCGCTGACCACCCCGTGGCTGACAGCTTCTTCCCACAGCCTCGCTCTCTAAAGCGCTTCCCACTTTAAGGAAATGTATCAGAACACAGGAGTTTATCTGCCCTGACCTCTACCCCCAAACTGAACCCTCTTTCATGTTAATTCTCTTCACAAAACCCACCGCATGTAAGGTCCCTGCAGTGCTTTGGCTTATTTGGTTCTCATTATTCGGTAGTGGTGGTTGTTGCTGTTACCTTGTAGCAGACGAAGCGCTGATCAAGAAATTCTTGACGCACATTAAAAGTGATGATTGGTTTGCTGCTTTCGATGGGTTTAAGGCAGAGAGCAAGCCACATGCAGTTATCGGGGAAGCTTTTAAGAAATAAGAAGAAATGAGAATTTCCTTTCTAAATATCAAGACAAAAGAACAAACTTCTGCGATAGGAAGGCTGCCAGGATTCCTCTGCTAGAAGCACGTATTGGGGTTTCCCGTTTAGGTGGTACCTTTCCACATTTACAGCTTAACAGTTCAGAAGCAAAGTATTTCAGGCCTTGATCCTCTGGCACAAATCATACAAATCAAAATATTTCTATTTATAATTAAGCTTAGGTTCCCCAAAACAAGGCAGGCATTAGGGAAATGAGCTAAAATGAGGGAAATACTATATTCACACAGACAGTAGTATCTGGAATCATTTTTTCCAGCAGACCACAATCGCTCTGATGCTGAACTATTTTAGCTGATTTCCATTCTTTCACTGACCAAAATAACGTTCCAAACAACACCCCACAATTATACAAGGGAACTTCAGAAGGGCACTGTAGCGTAACTTTAAATCCATCTAGCAGTTCCGACAATATAAGTGAGGTCACAGCACAGCTGAAGAAAATTCATTCTTAAATACGAATGAATGCTTACAAGACTATTTTTTTTTCCCCTGCAGAGTTGAATTTCTGCAGATGATTCTCCTCTGTTGCTGACGCTTAGAAGATACACACAAATCTGGGAGTGGAGGAGGGGACCCTCACGCTGAACAGGAAGAACCGAAATAATAATTAAGATACCAGACTGTAACACGGGAAGGGAGAATGTAATTCCCAGATTTTCCCTAGTTTTCTGTGTGTCCTAGAGCTGCTCCTCAAAGGGACTGGGAGCAGTAGCTGGCACCATGGGAAGAAGCCACAAGCAGGGCAACCTGCACAGCGCCTGGGCTGAATTAAGCATCACAGTGTTCTTGAAATAGCCAGGAGGCCACTGGCTAATGTGATGTGCTGGACAGGGAAGAATTTTAAACCCAACTTTTTGGTAGGGAGGGGTCTAGAAATCCCAATCCAAGCTGCATTGAACAGATGTCAGATCAGGATGTTTGCCCAAAACCCTCTCCCAAATATATACAGCTACATTTCTTCCTATCAAAAACCAAAACAAACAAAGCATAAAGCAAGCAATAACAGAAAACAGAGCAGAGTTTACTCTCACAGTCCAGTTAGATGATATAGCTGAGCTAATCTAAAGCATCCTGCTGCCAAAGGGGACAATTCCTCTCCCTTTTCTCCTTCCTCTTTCTTGCCCAGGTCCCTCCCCTCTGCTGCTTGTGTCGACTCTAGACTCATCTGACTGGACAGTGAGAGACTGAATTCGCTAACCTGGTAAAAATCTGATCCATCAAAATATAGTTTTCTGCAAGATTAGTGAGTTAAACTTGCTCAGCGTGTGGTCAGAAGAAAGCAGAGCCTACCACAACACAGGGGGTAGGATCAGGGCTGGAGAAGGACCGAGCACTTGGCTGCTGGAGAAAGTAGCTTGCGCCTCTGGTACAGGATGTGTAACACAGATTTTATTCCCACCTTTAACTCAAGTTTGTTCAAAGCCGAGCATAGGTATATTGGAGCAAGCATCCTAAGCTTCTGTTTTTACTGTGTTTTCTCTACCTCCAGTGCCAACACATCACTGTCACTCTGTATCTTCCCTGTCCCAACTAAGGGAGAAGTCGCCACATTGCACATGGGAACGTTAGTGATTACAGCTGCAGCAGATCATAAAAAATGGGCACTAGTGGCAGGGGTAGCGATCACTGATGCTGTGAGCTCAGAGCTCATTCCCATCTTGTGATGCAATGTGATGGTATATATTTCTCACAGAAGCTGGTGGAGAGGCTGAAGAGCTCGTAATTCCCATCACTGATATGTCCAAGCTGATATTCAAAATCACATATTGAATCTCTCTCTGTCTTTTCTGGAGTGGAAAGAAAACTTCTGTGTTTTATCCAACACTTGTTTCTTTTCCAGTCCTTCATGTAGGGACTTGAAATTCAGTCTTCTCCCCCTCTAAATAAATGTTATCACCACAAGGCTACATACAACTGTAATTTGAAATACATGTCCTGCTTCCCATGTTAAAAATCAGCTCACTGGGCTATGGGCTGAAGGGAGGGGTTTATGCATAGAAATGTAGGCCTCTAGGGAGTTTAAGTCAGGCTGCAGCTGAATAGGGATTTTGAGAAACATTTTCAACTTCAGGAGGGAACAGAGCGTTTAGACACCTGGGCTGCCCACCCTGTCAAACTACTGCTTTGTGGCAAGAGAGATCTGATTCCTGTTGTTTCTGAAAGTAGTTTTTGTCATTGTGATTTTACATTGTAGCAGGACACAGTGCTTAAGGAATGAGGGTCTACACATGCAAAAGGGTGTTTTTTCTTTAAAGAAGCTGCAAAAAAAAATTATCGCTGTTCAGCACAACATGTCATTTGGACAGAGGACCACCAGGGTGATGGAGCTGTTTTTCTTCTCCATTCATCCATTTTTAAATCCATCACTTACTATAAAATGAACAGATGCTATTAACACTTCAGTGGATTTGTGTGGAAACTGTGATTCATTCTTTGCAGCACATTAATATAAACACATGAAATTGCCTTCAGTCTGCTTTCCAAGCCCTAAGAGGGCACACAAATTAAAAAAGATATTTTTGCAGAAGATTCTTCTGGTTGCATACTCATAATAATTGTCTAATTTATCCATGGATGCCAGTTGCTTGTAAATGAATACCTAATGTGTCTTTTGCTACGGGATAAGGGGCTATAAACATAGGCCTGAGTCATGATGATATTTACAGTGGTATAGATGTGAAGTAATTACACTGGGTAGGAATGAAGATGGAATCCTTCATTAACTGAAGCCTGGAGGAGGCAGGTATTTTTATACCTGCAACCAGAGAAATAAACTGAAGCATAAACTTCGCCTAAGTTAGTGAGAGAGTTACATAAATGACAAGAAAACCCTTGAATCCCGAACACCAGAAAACTTTACAGCCATCGATTTCTAAACTGTAAATACCTTAGGGAAAAAAAAGTGCAGAAGCTGGTATTCGGATGGGCACTGGAACAAGTGGATGTTTTCTAAACCATTTCAACTTCTGTAATCATTCTAATATCGAATTTCTGCTCTGTAAGGCATACTTAGAGGAGACAGGTGGCTTTACTTGTGGTCAAAGTCCAGGACACCCTGCCAAGTCTGTTTAATCCCATCTCTACAAGGTTTCCTGTATGGCCTTGGTCGTGTTATCAGTCAGTCACCTACCTGTGCAAAATGAGCCTAATAACATCATTTACTCTCTCTGTTGCACTGTTTAGATTATTCACGTATTTTTCAGGGTAAGAAAACCGCTACCACAAGGGAGAAAGCACCAAAATGCCCCCTCCTTAACTGCAGGCTCTAGGCTTTTCTATGATATAGATAACTATGACTTAGAATAATTGGTTTGAGGCAGTGCTAATTATTCTGTCACAGCATATTATCAGAAGTAGTGACAACTGTAATTACAGTGTCAAAAATCGCAGATGAATGAAAAGCTATCGTATTGCTGTATATACGCAACAGGGTATTGTTCGAAGATCTCTTTCTCGGAGCTCTGCTTAATGCTGGGGCCAAAATTATAAGAAAAAGATTCTGAAATAGCTGATAGCCTGGTGGCTAAGGCATTCATCCATAATGCTGGAAAACAACAGAGGAGTCTGGATCACGCATCGTCTAAGTAACTGGTCCAGCCAGCACCAGATCATTTTCAGCATTTCGTTGTCTTTTTCTACGAAGAACTCCAAAACATCTTGATTTTGTTCTGCTAAAGAACAGAATACTTTTTGAAGCTTAAAAACTTTGGCAGGATGGAAAAACACCTCCTCTCCTCTCTTAATTACAACTAAACTCCTTAACGCAGTCCAAGTCTAAAATCCCTTGTGTTTGTGCTTGGCCACTGGAAATATCACAGGTATGAAAAAATTTCATGCAATTATGCCATTCAGGGCACTTTCCAGACTTTTGCTCTTTTCTCTTAATTGTCAGGTTCTGTTCAAATACATGAAGTCTGTAGCTCTTTCCTTTGTGTGAATAGCTTTCTCAATCCCTATACAACTTAATATTCTGTTGCCCTGTTAAGCTGGCCATGCAGAAAACGGTTTCTAGCCAAAGAATAGGAATAGCAAACGTATGAACTCTATACCTCAATGAGGTGTTAACTTCAAAGCCTTGTTATTTGGGAGTTGGGGCCATTTAAATGCTGACATTATTAGGCAAGGAAGTCTAAGAAACAAGCACTCAGTGGGAGTCAAAGATCTTTTTAAAAAGCATTTTCTTTATGCTCATCACACCCCAATTCATTTAGGATGGGATCCTGTTCTATGCCCACACGTTTCCTAATTAAGACTTCTTTCCTTGCCACAATGTTTAGGTTAGAAGGAATCTGAGGCTCTCCGTGTACCCCCTTCATGATTGGCATATTGTTTTCTTTCCCCTCTCCCATCTCCTTGGTTGTAATTACATTACAGTGGCTTATCTCTCCATCAAAGGATGGGTAAGTGGTCCCTTTATAAAATGGCTCTGAGCAGCTGTTGGCCAGTCAGGGAACACTGAGGCCTGACCAGAGCTACACTCTCCCCAAAGGGCTTATCTATATTGTGCCCCATTGAATGCAGTGTGAATCGGTGTAGACAAGAACAAATAGCATTCAGCACATGTCAGATAAGTGCAGTTTTAGTCTGGCCTCATCAGTGTTTAATCATGATTAGCTGACATGCACAGTTTATTGTGGTCTTCACCAGCCAACATATTGTGACCAGTATTACGTCAATTACTTAGTTACCCAAAATTACATTCAGACATGATTAAATCCTGCAATTTACATAACTTCGTACAGGCTGAGCAACACAAATTTTCCTCTTTGAGACCTAGGCAGCAAAGGCTTACATCTAGATTTGAGCTTGATTCTTGATACAGAATGGTGCAAAGTCTCTGGACTATCTACTCACATGGTGACAGCAAGGCACGACTGTTACACGTGTAAGTATCTCAGACTAGCGGTAAACTAGGTTTGAGTGCTGAAAGCGATGAGGTCAGACTACGACAGGCTTCAGCTGTCAAATAGGCAAATATTTGCTCATGGTTTCAGGCAGGCAATATCATTTGTAGCTTACCTAAAGCTCAAGGTGTTGCAGCTTTCCTGCTACCAAAAGCCATTTTAGCAAGAGCAGTGTGTATTGCAATGACACCTCTGACTGCAGCTTAGGTACAGCCGAGGAAAGAAGGTGCTAATTGAGGCACTGCCGTGAACTGTCTCAGTCCGGCTGGGAGAAAAAGTGGTATTTATGTTCTAAGTACTATGAAATAATACTCCTTTATTCCTTAGAATTTTGCATCACAAAAATTTAAATAAGGTCCACACAGATGCACAGAATGAGCCCTATATTTGCAGCAGTAGTTCCACACAGATTCCTTAACAGGTCTCATTGGAGCTGCCCATCCATGTGCACGAGCTCAGCTTCGTATTTTCCCCATTCAAGTACAATTCCAGGTTCAGTTCCGAAAGTAACATACTCTTGGCTAAACAGTCTGCTGATACTAATGTACTCAAAACCTTTCTGTATACTCAGCATCTTTCTATAACTCAATATCCACATGCAACTCATCAACGGTAACCTTTTGGTTTTTTTGCTTCCTTTAATTCTTTCTAGAAACCATGTGTACATATGGCACAAGCTGAATGACAGAAATCAGAACGTGTGTATGTGTCTGACCCAAATCATTTGCAGGGATTTCACAGAGGCAACCATGGTAGGCAGTTGCTAGCTTTTCAGCTGGAATCAGAAGCCCCATTCTATTTCTGCACCCTATAACAACATAGCCAATGTATGTATTATCTATTCAAGAAAAAAAAATGTCCTATGGGCCCTTCTGCATCTGCTGAGCTTGCATGATATGGGGTCGATGGAAGATCACCTCTTCTAATGGTGCCCGCTCCTCCTAATTCAAAGACGTGTGGTTTGGGAACAAAAGACATTATTCAGCGCATGGAAGCAGAACACTGGCATCTATGTTTTATAGACTATTTGAAGCTTGAGATTTTTAGGGGTCAGCAGCCTCCCCAACCCGTGTGTTCATTTTGCCGACACCCCTTGGGCGGGACAGCTACAACAGGAACAGTCGCTTTGAAACCTGGAGATCCTTGGGCTCCCAGAACTGACAGTTACTGTGTGCAGGAAAATTCTAAATCATGTACATTTGAGACCACATCTGGTGGGAAATATATTTACTGTAAGCACCCTGACCACACTGAGGCAGTGTTTAAAAGCTACAATATTTTCAACCAAAACACCATGAATCAGTCATCTTCTCTTTACATTTTTTCCTTCCTAACACAGCAGATTGCTAAAATATTCATGCAGACATTATCTTTTGTAATCTTCCTCTTCCTCCCAGCCTGAATCTGAGGAGCAGGAAAGCGTAATATGCAAACCCAGAAATATTTGTTATATTTGGATGTCTGACTATAGATCCCAGTTGTGGTATCGCTGGATGATTCCAGGCAAAGAGAAGCGAGCTGCTCACCAGAGTGAAAATCTGGCACCAATTCTCTTTTTGCTTATTTTGATATAAAGCAGGAATTTCTCCTCTCTAGTCAGAGGAGTTGTACCACAGGGGTAAATTAGAGAAGACGTAACTCTTCTGTGTGTAATAAACAGCAATGAGAAAAGAGAACCCTGCAGTAGGTGAATATGAATTGGGTAATATGAGAAAAATAAAGTAGCCTACAGGAATAAACTGAAGGTATTTTGTTAAAAATAAATAAGATCAAAACTGTCCTTACTTCATCTAGGACTATCAGGTCTAAAGCCTGCTCAATTCAGCAAAGAAACTCTTACTGATTTCAACAAACTTTTGAATCACTGAGTAAGAAGCCTAATGTGCTGATCAGCTTCACCCTCCTCTGTCATTGCCTTTCCCATCCAAGTGATGGGCAGGATCCCCAGAACCAGTGTGTGGGTAAGATGCCAGTTGCACCTATGGCTTTGAAAACTAGACATTAGGAAAAGAACCGCAAGATGAACTGAAAAAATACAAAATCAGGAAACAGCGTTATCACCTTAACAAAAGGAAGATTAGGGGCAAACAAATATGGGAAACAGAAAGTGCAGCAGGCAGACCACCAACGTAGCAGTCACAGGTATACCTGGAATTCAGAGTGAAACAGCTCTAGAATAAAAACAGCGAACCTGCATTTCAGTTATTAAGTATTAGGCCCTGTCTCCTTCTCACCTCAGTATTGACTGCTGCGATATTGTATAAGGGATCTCAGCCTGCCTTCTTTACATCAGGGTTACACTCATGTTACTGTTTTAGATATGAGTCAACTCATCAAGTGTTTTAGCAGAAATGTTAAAATCAGCACAGTATATTTTTCCTAAATATCTGCATTATTTCTGACAGGAGTTAATCCAAGGAAGGCCTGTAGTCTGCACTATAGAGCGGGTAATGAAGGTGGTCATGAAGAATCATCACAGGAAGGATTTCTGGATTTATAAACTCTGGTTTAATTATTCCCATTTTACAGAGGGATCACTGAGGCAAAGGGAGTGCTTTTGTTCTGCATAAATGGAGCCTCCGAGAAAGTCTTAATTAAGCACACCGCTCTTGAAACACTGCTAACGCTTAATCATTAGCTCATACTTCCTCCCAAAAGATGTGGTTATTTAAGCAGTTAGTTAGGTTTGTCTGCATTCATTTTCACTCTGCTTTTAGATGTGTCTGCCTCTGCAGTCGAAGTGTAAACTCCTCCAGTGCCCTGATGAATACATTTACACCAGTACACTAGTTATTTATTGGAGGACTTATTTTAATAAGAGGTACCTTTTCAGTGTTACAATTGCTTCCAAATTAACGGCCGTTCTAGCCCCCCTTCTAATTGCAGAGCTAACTGAAAGAGTCAAATCAGTGGAAAAAATTAAGGACTGGCTGGGCCTTAGTTCTATGAGACTGTCTTATCCTGGTTTTAACTGATTCTTCCTCTTGCCGAGTCCTATCCCCAGCAGTGCCTCCTGTCGTTAAGGGTGCGCTGAACTGCACTATCAGCAAACCTTCAAGCCTCACAAAGAAAAAGAGAACATGAATTAGCTGAAATAAAAGACCTTGGCCAGATTGCTTTGTTGGATAAAGCACCTTTGTTGTAAGTATGTGGGAAAGGAGAGTCCAACCACAGCTCATCCAGATTCCTTAGACACACACGCCCAGTGATATGTATTTGTGAATATTTTCCACATTTATATCTGCTAACCAAAGTAACCAGTTTTTACTTGTTTAATTACTGCTGAAGAAAGAGGAACTGTCAGTGCTTTAAGAGTTATGCCAAAGCACAGGGTGGGTTCTCTCTGATTCATATGCTGCATGGCTACAGAAACCAAGACCCAGCATCAGGAATGCCAAGCAGTTAAAAAAGAAGCAAAAGCACCAGTCCAGCTCTACAACATATTTTTAATCTCTCTCATTAAATTAAAGTTATTCCTAACTTTCCCAGCAATTTAGCAGTTTATCAGCCATTTTATCAAAGCACAAGGAAACAGGAAGACCTTTGGGGGGGAAAAGTATGGGACCTAAGAGACTGTGTTATGCTAATGAAGTTTTATTCGTATTATTTTCCAAATACAGTAAATGAATGACTCTCTCTCTTTAGCTTCATTGGTACACAATGTTACCACAGGAAGTAGATTAAATAAATATATATGATTGTTTTCAAAATGGAAAAAATCCCTTATACTTGTGCACAGAAAGGCATGAAGATGACCCATAAGCCTTTCTGCAAATCACCATCACTACTAAAAAAAAAAAGCCCCAAATCCTCACAGTCCAGAAAATTATTAAGAAACTTGGCAGAATTTTGTCCTTCCATTCCCACTGAAGACACAGTGGAAGAGTAAGGTGAGGATGCCAGCTGCCTCCACTATATGTCCAGAAACCGGTCCTAAATCTCACAGGAAGAGCGGGAGATGACATACGCTAAGAAAGAAATGTTGGGGTATTATTCTTTGGACAGTTGAGAGGATTAGTACCAGAGTGGAACATATGCTTTAATAAATCTCCATAACATTATTACCATAACGACATCTGCACCTGGCTCTGCGAGTGCATACATCACACTATAAGGAGATGCACGGGAAAGCAGACACTTCTGGATGCACATAAATGCGGAGTTTAGCCTTTAGCTGAATTTGCACGGTGATCCTGAACGCTTCCAGAGGCCTGAAATTTCTGCCCATTCATATTGTTCCCATACTTGTTATCTCTGTCTATTATTAAGACTATGCCATTTAACCTCTTTGCTCAGTATTTCCATCTGCAAAATGCAAACAGTAATATTTACCTTTCTTGCAGAAAAGTTTTTGGATTAGAGAGAGGAGAGTGCTGCCTTTCACCATGGCCTGAGTGGGAAAAATACTAAACAGATACATAGAACGAGGTCGAGGTTTTGATGTAGGATGGTCACTACTTCATGCACTCTCGAATGAAGGACTGAACGGTGGACAGGAAAAGACAGACGCTTCTCCTGGGACCTACAAATCTACCTGTCTAAACCTAGAGATTTCACATCTAGAACCACACATTCGATATCCCTTTAGAAGCCCTCCTGCAATTTACTCGTCAGAATATCTGAGACAGGTAAATTAGCATAATTACAACCATCTCACAACTTAGGAAAACTGGGATACAGCAAAGAAGTGGCTCATTGTCACCAACAGCCTTACGGTTCAGACCTTTCTCATTGGTAAACCACTCATCGGAAAACACTGGCTCAAGCTATGGTTTCCCAGCGTAGAATTCAACCCAACGTCCTGAGATTAGCCAAGTATCCCTGAGGTTATTCCAAGGTAAATCAGGAACTGTCTTATTTGTTTGAGTGAAATTACACTGCTGAAATGGCGTTAAAGAGAGAAGGGTTTAGTTTTACAGATCCTGCACCTTGCAAGCTCGAGCAGACAGTCTAGACGGTGTATTTTATACTGTGCTGACATGTATACAGAGTAACAGTTGAAGCAAGAAGCCACCTACCAGTGATTCAAGGAGGAACAAGCAGGGTACTCTTTAGGTATGTCTGTTATGTCCTTAGACCACATTTGTGGTGCCAGTATGAGTTTCCCAGGGCCAGGTTCTAAACAGAGTTGTGCCCTTGTGAATTTGAAGTGACTCACTTGGAGTCAATTATCTCAGGCTTTCCCTTCATGTGTACAGTTAGAGCCGAAACCTTGTTGCCACAGTTGTGTTCGCAAGTAGTAAGTAAGTGAGTGTAATATGATTATTGCCATTTCTATGGTAATTGCAGCTGTCGGAGGCTGCATTTCTTACCGTTCAGAAAATGAGTGGCACGTATTGATGAACTCACTGTCGAGGAGCTGGGGAACACAAAAAAACAAGCAAGGACACAGAGAAGCCAACATTGGAGAAGTGGAACAAGTCTTGAAAGTGACTTTTGCTTAACAACAGCTCCTACAGGGCAGAAAAACTGCACTGTCAGTGGGGAGGAAAGATTAGGTAACTTTCATCACCAGAAAGGTCATTCCAGAGAAAATTGCTGTCTAGGGGACTGCTGAGGAGAATCCAGTCCTTTTTCTGCCCCGAGCATATCAGGTTTTGAAGGTTTTGTGCAAGGCTTGAAACAATTTCCACTGCTAAATGTAAGCAAGGCTTTCAGATAGTCCTGTGATGTCGGGATGTAAAGACCAAATGAGATCCGTTTACACAAGCAAAGGAATATTTAAATAAAAAGCAGCCACCATCAAATATGTTTTAAAAAATGCTGCTTTGGTTAATGCAACATACTGTATTTCTGCCAGCAAAGGCAGTTTCTGATCAGGACATGCCGTGTTTTCCTCGGGAGATTTTGCAGGCAGGGTGGTCTTCCATGAGGGACGGGAAAGGGCTTAGTTAACATTACACATCTTTCATATATGCAGGCTGGTAAATGTAAGGCATTACAGCTGTGCAGTTTGTCACCAAAAACTAAGCTGAAAGGAGTCTAAATACAGAAGACTGACAAGAATATGACCTAGTCACTCTCAACACCTTTTATCCTCCCCCTTCATAATAAAGAAACTTCTCTTGTATTTGTGCAGCCAGAACTGCTTGGTCTTTAGAGACAGTGGTCAGACAGTAAAGGCAGGAAAAAAAGGCATAGCACAAAAAATACCATAGTAAGTGATTTATTATTTTCCCATAGACTACAAAAGAAGACTGCAGCCCCATTATGCTACATTGTGTTTATTTTGATAGGGAAAAGCTGTAGCACTGGACAGACCTCACTTCCTACCATGAAGTACAAAATCCATTTTGGAGGCAGGAGGTGCCCTGAAGACCTCAGCTTCCCCTCTCTTTACAGACCCCTGTTGAAACCACCTCCACGTAAAGGAGGGGAGTAGCTGGCAAATTCAGTTGACTTCACTGGGACAACATATTGCTTCTATTTAAGAAAGCATCCTCAACCAGTGCATGTTTAAATCCAGTGAGACCTGAGCACATACTTAAAGTTAAACATATGCTGAAGTCTTTTCCTGAAACAGATACATGTGAGGAAAAACTTATCAGTTGGAATATGGTATTCATTCTTTGGTTCATCCCCTTTTTTCCTCCTAGAATTTCCAGAGTTTGAAATGCAAAGAATCCATCTAAGTTAACAGGGAGATGTTTATGCAATTATATGTATATAACAGCTACAAAGCAGCATTTTCATTTAATAAACACAAAAGGTACAATATCCACCCTCTAGGTTAAACAATTTACAAAGATCACTTGTTTTTATATTGACAGATTTTTAAAAAACACACAGGTTGGAAATTGTGTGCCTCTCTGAGAGGTGAAGCAAAGTGAGCCGTATCGTCTCACTGATACCAATTCAGAAAACAGTGATTACATCTCTCATCCATATTATTAACGTTATTATTAACAACAGTGTTTTACGTCCTGTGTAAAGCAAGCCTTTGGAATGGGCATGGATGTAAGACAGTTTTACCATTAGGAAGATTCTCCTTTACTTCTGTGATTAAGCCTAAAGGACTCAGGAAACCAGTTTACCAGATTTCTTAAATTCCAAAGGTTTTAGCTGTAAAAATTCAGCTCATGCAAAAAGGAATCATTCAGGAAAAGATGCCATCATTTTTGTTCATCTCAGCCAAAGCTTATTCTGAAAGAATTTCCACTGAAATAAATTGAATTGCTCATAAAGCCAAGTCTATTCAGTATGCATGCAAGTGAATGTTGTATGCAATTTTGAAGCATTTTCCTACATGGTTATTCCCAAGCTACAACATAGTCAATACGGCCACTCTGATGTTCAAGCGGTGGCAGGATCTCATCTTGCTGTGCTGCACCAGAAGCACATGCCTCTACAACCCCAGCTAAGATGGGGTCTGTAGCAGGTGAGACCAGCATGTGACTGAGCACCTCTAGGAGCACAGCTGGACACACCGTCCAGGCCACGGCTAATTCCAGTTAAGAGTTTGTGACCCTGTACATTCTTGCAGCGATTGTGTCACCATCCCTCTTCGTTTCCAGTTCCTCAGATTTGCCACATCTTTTGGCAGAATCTCTTTTCAGCTGGAGGGTTAAGGGAATGCATGAACAAAGAGAAGTGGTCGGGAACAGTAACCTGAATCAGCAGCAGCTGAGGCAGCACATCTGACCACACACTGAACCTGAGCAGCAGTGCTGAAGTCACACATCAGCTGGTGAGCTTGCGTAACTAGCTGTCTGTGATCCAGCTGAGTGCATTATCAAACCAAGCTACTTTTCTCATCCGTTACTGCGGTCAGTATCTATGAGGAGGAGGAACATACAGCCCCATCACAAACTAGGATGATTCCAATTAAGGCTGAGGCATCCCTGCAATGTATAATCACAAATGTGTGTAGAAAGTACTGATGTATAGTTTTTATGCAAACCCTAGGACCATCAACAGGTTTATAAAATCAAATATTCAGCACTTACACCATAATTTTGCTCACCTGTGAACCCTAATTCAGTCCCTTTGTGACAGCCTTTGAGACATGATTGAACCTCATGAATTTCTAGCCCCAGCCCCATTTGCCTGCTCTCCATGAGGCTACGTACCCGGCTCATGCCGTAATTACCTCCATAACCCATGCTTAGGCCTTTGCACCTCAGGCCAGCTCTTTCAAATATGTGACCTCATCACTCTGCCAGGCATATATGCTGTATGTTGGACAGAAAAACCCCAAATCTTGTCACTGCACAGGAGTCATCTCTTAGAACATGACTGTATTGGGCATGTATTTATACCAGATAGCCGACTTGACACCACTAACTATTAAAATATTTCTTGTATTTCTTTCTAAAATGCCTGAATTTCTGGGGATTGTACCAACTAATCAATCCTCAAATTCTAAGATTAAGCAATTCAAAAGTCTATGTCACTGAAATCTTTGGTGATACTAGCTTTGGAAGATTAGAGAAATGAACCACACCTACAACCTGCTCCCCTTGAACAGTTTTAATATAGCACTCATGGAACACAAAGACACTCAAAAACAACATGTTAATTAACATTTCCTGGAGGAAACTTCCCACACTGCTACAGAAAATGTCAAGATTCTGCCATACTCCTTCAAAACAGAAGACAGAGAATATGAAGAGCTATTACAGGAAGGAATTGTTCTATTACCAGTTCTATAACTGTACTATATTACTATGGGATAACTATAGTATATGATAAGTATATAAGTATATAGCATACTATAAGTATACTATAATTATAGGTATATACATTACTGGTTCTATAATCCCTAACCCAGTCGCCAGCTGCCAGGTTGAACTCTGAGAAGCATTTACAAACAGCAGGGGAGTGCAGTACTTTCTCTCAGATGGAACAGATGTGAACACTGCTTTTGGAGAGAACACAGAAATTTCATTTGCTGGTGTAGTAAAGACTGCAGTCTCCTTGCAGTCCACATCTTTCTCTGGTTCTCATTCCGATACTTCAAACTCAAAATAGAAGGCAGGGTAAACTCAAATTATACAAAGGTATCAAAGTGTAAGGCAGTAAAGAACACCAGTGGAGAAAAATTACGGTTGGAAATCCTTGGGATTCTACAAGCCTTACTAACCAGCCCTTCATGACAACTGAGGAGACACTCACAGGAGGAGGAAAGTCATGCTTAACCAAAGGTATAACAAAAAGGCTAAGTAACAGATGCATAGCAAATGCAAACTTCGCTCCTGTTTTTGAGAAACGCAGAACTTGAGTCTGAGAATGAAAATGCAGGGGCTGCCCTAAGTGCCTTCATGAAGAACTGGGAGGCCCTGATTCTGCAAAGACTGATGCACATGCTTAGCGCTGCACCTTCGAATAGCCCATTGATTTCAAACTCCTTGCAGGAATAAAACAGAGGATAAATGATCATTTATCTCAGGAGTGAGTGAAGCCAACAAAAAAATGCATTGCAATTTTCTTCTTACATATCTCCTTATTTTTAGCATGGTACTTACTAAATCATTTGTTTTTGAGGTATATACATCTCATTTACATATTTCATAAGCCATAGATATTTATTATACGGTGTTTGTTCATTTTTTCATAGTGCTATTTCAGAAAAGTAAACTTGAAACATGGTTTCTGCAATAAAATTTTCCCCTCTGGATGGTGTATTTAAAACAACAAAAGAAGAAACAAGCCTGATTCTCAAATGTGCTCAGACTGCTGTCATTACTAAATGAATCACCTAACTGCATGCTGAAAAACATTCTTCTAAGGAAGATATCCAAATGCTACTATCTCCCTACTCTTTAGTGGGAATAGGTAATCTTAAATTTCTGCTACACTAACTGATCAGAAATAGCAGTGTAAATTGATAAACCCAATCCAAACTGATCTGATTTGGTTCCCCCTTTTTTTTTTCTAAAGGCTGGAAATACTTTTTCTGCTTTTTTCCTGACTCATGAAAGACACCAGACAGTGATGCGGATGATGTGGTGAAAGCTCTGAAAGAAAAAAATCTACTTAAGTCAAGGAGTAGGGGAAGTGGTCACTCTGCAAGGTCATTTTCCTGTGAGACTTTGTGACAGCTGGAGAAAATTAACCAAAATATCTGCATTCCAGAGAGGTATAAAAAGAAGAAAGAAAGGGAGGGGAGGGGTCAAATGTCTTGTGGAAACCTGTAGGAATGGCAATGGCATTTTCTATGTGTGCTCGCTCAATCTGGTTTCCTGACAAAATACTACTAAAATAGGAGGAGATTTTTAAAGTCTCAGAGGGTAGTCAGGCAGCCCGCTCCCTTAAAAGTCAGCAGGACATTCATTAAATTTGAACAGATTAGCTCTATTGGATCTTTTCTCTGATGCTGGCACAGGGACCACACAGAAATCCTATTCCTAACACTTTATTACCATTTAAAGCTTTACAGATCGGTCACACTTCCAGAGTGGAAGAACTAGAAAGACAGCAATAATACCAAGGTAATCAGATGGATTCTTTGGTTTCCGTGTTTATAATTTTCAAAGAAATAGCCAGTGAATGACAAATGCGCTTCTACACTAGTGCTGAATCCCTGACATTGTTTTTTTTTTGCAATAAAATTAGACCAAAACTTTTCATATGTTTTCAAAATGAATTTGTATTCTCTTAAAAAATTCCACAGGTTATCATATTAAAAGACTCTATTTCTCCCTGGTCAGAACCAAACTTGAGCTTTAAAGTCCAAATCCTGTCAAAATCAATGTATTTTTGTGAAACATTTTGACTGCGCTAAAACTGAATATTAAGTGAAACCATACCTTCCTCCTTCAGAACACTTCCATCCCTATGGATCTTCTGATCATTGCAGACTACTCTGCAAAAGAAAAAACAGAAAACAAAGTCTCTTTGAGATGAAGAAGCTTGCTGTTGTAATTCCAAACAATGACAGGAAAAATCAATTCGTGCACGAGAGATTCTGAGGTAACAAAACTCTACCCAAGTCTATCTGCGGAACCATGCTCAGGAACTCCTTCAGTGTAAGACAAACAGAAGGATGCAGGCAGGACTCAATAGATGAATCCCACAAGTAGAAGCAGGGATGCACGTTAAAGGGACTGCAAAGCAGAATTAAGATTTTTTTCAGGCTTCCCGCCATTACGGTTGAGATAAAGATTTTAAAACAGCACAGCTGTCATTTGGGCAACTGAATGAGAGCAAGATTTTACAGACCAATCTATATCCATGACCTCCCACCACAAGATACAGAGCCAGATTTCCCTCTGAAAATCCATCTACAAGTTTAGCTTTACTGGGAAGCTGAGCCTTTCCAAAAGTCGAGTGCTAAAATGGTAACACTTTCTAAAAATGCTGGAAGAAAGACTGAAAGTCAGATGAATGCTACAAGCAGTTTAAGACATCGCAATCCTGTGCCAGATAATCTACAAGTGGAGAAGCAACTACTTCGTATCTGCTGCAAGGCTATGTACTGTGATACGATCTGGACGTTCCCTATTCACAAGAGATTTCACATTCATTACATTAAGGATAAATCAGCATAGCTTTAAATTAATGAAAGCAACATCCTTGGAGAATGTTGCAAAGGGATTTCATGCAGTCTCCAAAGCCTAACTCAGCAAAACTACACTCTTTCCATTGCAAAACACCACCAGTATCTTCTCCTCATAGCTTGACCATTTTGTTTGAAGTCTCTGTTCACAGTTATCACTATGTCACTACTCTTCATTTAACCCAGTTTTCTCAGGCAGTTTATATATGTCATGGAGGGAAAAGAAAACAGTATCTGATTAAGGAAGAGGGATTTGTTTATTTTTTTTCAAGAAATTTATTTGGACTTGCCCATTCTCTCCTGTCCTTTTTACTTCAGATGATAAATAGCTGTGAAGGAAGTAAGAGTTCCAACAGTAAAAAAAAAAAATAAGAGAATGTGGAAATTTGCATTGCTAACCCCATTTAATGCTAACCCCATGCCTTACTGTTTTGAAATCTGATATAGATATTGCCCAGGTAGCTCAAAAAAAGCCCAAGTACTTGGAGAACAGATAGATTTAGAATAAGCGTAAAATGGTCCAAAATCACTCCTAATCCCACAGTTAACCAATTCAAAACTCAGTTAACTGTAAAGCATGTTGCATGAACTTCCTTTTTGAAGGAAGTATTTCATTCTTATACTTCTGTTCTAATTTTCAAATGGACCAGAAGCAGAAGTTGGAAATGTCATGTGAAGCCTTGTTTTCATAAGATTGCTGCTTGAGTTTTACCTCAGTGAGATTCAGAGAACTTCAGATAATCTACTTAGCTTGTTATCTGAACCAAAATGCTGAACGTCTTTTGAGAATTACTCATACCCCTATCTTTACGAGACACCTTTTTTTATCCATTAGTGCCTCTAGGCCACCATAAAACCTATCCCCACATTGGGGATTTTCTTGACCTGGTCACGACTATGCTTATTCCTGCCAGGAGTATG